>Ga0206857_1015_pt1 | contig 47822 bp, 45 predicted proteins | sample Alteio_BWOrgCont_49_FD_152865 | JGI IMG/M metagenome (GOLD analysis project Ga0206857, IMG submission 152865) | Enriched cells from forest soil in Barre Woods Harvard Forest LTER site, Petersham, Massachusetts, United States -... | ecosystem: Environmental > Terrestrial > Soil > Temperate forest >...
AATGAATATGGTTCTACCCCACCGGCAACTCCTATAGTTGCAGCTCCGTTATTTTCTCCAAAGCACAGTATATTGGTAAGTTTACTAATGCTGTCTTTTAAAAGTGGTGGCTGGTTAATAGTGAAACTAAAACTATATGCAATATTTTTTTGGTCGATAACTTTGGCCGTATAATTACCTGCTTTTAATCCGGTAATAGTATCAGTTGTTGCACCATTGCTCCATAAATACTTTAACGGGTAATGGCCGCCTCTCACTGCAATAGTAGCCGAGCCAGAACTATCACCAAAACAAGGATTATCTTTTATTTTAACCACAGCAGCAGAAAAAAGCTCCACGACATCACCATATGGTTGCAGTCCTTTAACTCCATCAAAATTTACCACTGCAGAACTTGCAGTTGTTTGTGTATTGTAACTGAACATGGTACCATTTGCAGGAGCAGAGCCTCCCTGCTCAGTCATTCCATATAAAATACCATTTACCGATTGCATAACGCTTCCATAAGGAGTATTACCAATATTACCTGCACTATTCTGAAAACCTATAAGAACTGTATCCTGCTTCAAGGCCGGATTGAAACTAAATAAAGTACCATATACGTTGCTTCCCACATCTTCACTATTCATACCATATAATAATCCGTTAGTTGCCTGCATCAAACTCCCATATGGCGCAATTCCATAATTTAATTTACCAAAACTGTGCAGGACTATTTCAGTGTCCTTGCTTATATTGTAACTGAATATAATTCCATGTCCGGATACGCCGCCATAAAGTGTCATTCCGTAAAGCAAACTGTCCGTTGCTTGCATCAGGCTTCCATGAGGGGTACTACCGTTCGCTCCATTAAAACTTAACAGAACTTTATATATATTGGTTTTAATATTATAGCTAAAGAGTACTCCGAGCCCATTTGCGCCTCCCGCAGATGTCATCCCATACAAAAGGCTATCATTGGCTTGAATTAAATTTCCATAAGGAGTAGCACCGTTTGTACCATTAAAGCTTAGCAATGTGTCCTCTTGCTTTTTAGTTATATCAAACCGGAAAATAACTCCATCTTTATATGCCCCACCTGCCGATGTCATTCCATATAACATATTATCATTGGCCTGCACCAGGCTCCCATACGGCAAAGCGCCATGAACAGTATCAAAATCATAAACGTCTGCAATTTTTTGCGAATCCTGATTAAAACAGAAAATCAACCCTACCCTTAATGGTCCTCCACTCTGAGTCATACCATAGAGTAGTGTATTGCTTGCCTGTATTAAATTGCCATGCGGGGCATTTCCATCATGGTAATAATCAAAAATCACATTTGCGCTTGAAAGGCCCGTTAAAGGGTCGTAATTAAACAAAGTGCCATATTCCACATTATGGTTCGAGGTCATTCCATAAAGGACACCCGGAGTTTGTGCATTTAAACCCAACCTCAACAAAACGAACAGAAAAATAAGTGATGGTATTTTCTTCACTTCAGGCAATTGATATCTTACAAAGTTAATATTTTTAACCTTAATTGGCTTAATTTTAGAGTAATACAGCCCTTGCAATAAGCGGGGAAGAGATAATTTTGCAATGGAAAGGTTCGTTAAGGGCAATACACTCGTTGTTGGTTACAAGTTAGTTCAATGCGCCGATTATTATTACATTTACAGCATAAGGGGAAGGTTATTGATGCAACAATTTAGCAAATGGGCAATATTCTTGAGGTAAGAAATATCAGTAAAAAGTTCCAGATTTCTCACAATCAGCAGCGCTACCTGAATTTCAGGGACTCACTGTCCTCTTTATTCATGCCATCAAAAAGCAGTACCGAAACATTTTACGCCGTTAATGATGTTAGTTTCAACGTAAAAGAAGGTGACAGTATTGGGTTGATCGGTAAAAACGGCGCCGGCAAGTCAACACTTTTAAAAATACTTTCCAAAATAACTCCTCCTACTTCCGGGTCTATTACTTGCCGAGGCCGAATTGCCAGCCTGCTTGAAGTAGGTACCGGTTTTCACCAGGAATTGAGTGGAAGGGAAAATATATTCCTTAATGGCTCCATACTGGGGATGAAACGTAAGGAAATTCAATTGAAGTTTGATGAAATAGTAGATTTCAGCGGAGTAGAAAATTTTCTCGATACCCCTTTAAAACATTACAGCAGCGGTATGCAATTACGTCTCGCATTTTCCGTTGCCGCGCACCTCGACCCTGAAATATTACTGATTGACGAAGTTTTAGCTGTTGGAGATGCGGAATTTCAGAAGAAATGCCTTGGCAAAATGCAGGAAGTAAGCGGACAAGGCAGAACCGTTTTGTTTGTCAGCCACAATATGCCATCTATCAGAACCTTGTGCTCTACAGCTATAGTAATGGAACATGGGAAGGTTATAGGACAGGGCGATGTGAATGAAATGATAACGCAATACCTGTCTACCAATCTTGAAAAAACTGAAACTCACGATGGCCTTATTCCTGAAAACCTAAGCAGGCGCAATACAGGAGAGGCAAAATTCAGGCAGGCACAACTTTTTTCCCTGGACAACGAGGTAAAAAAAGAATTTTATTTCAATGAACAGTTCATGGTTAAAATACGCCTTGAACTTTTCCAGAAACTTGAAAATGTGAACATATGGGTATTTATTGTAAACTCTTATGGTGAAAATGTTCTGATGGCGGTGGATAATGAATCATATAAGCCCTGCAAATATGAAAAAGGTATGCATACCTTCACCGTTAAATTTATGGAAGAACTAATGCCGGGCGATTATTCTATCGGGCTAGTTATATGCCATTTTCATACAGGGTTTTCTATAGATTATGTAGATAGTTTTTATCCTTTCAAGGTTATTAAAGAAACAAAAGATAATTTGATGGAATACCCCTGGACGAAAGTCTTTGGTGTAGTTCGCCCGAAAACAGAATGGAAATGGGAAGCGGTTCAATACAAGTAAAGTACTCTTTTAAAAGCGCCTGATGAAATGTGTGGAATAGCCGGAATATATAATATTAATGGGGCTCCCGCTTCTGAAGGTATTATTAGAAAAATAACTAACCGCCTGGCGCACAGAGGACCAGATGGTGAAGGATACCTGGTTGATAACTGTATAGCCCTGGGTCATAAAAGACTGGCTATACTCGATGTTTCATCAAACGGGGCACAACCCATGACATCGAAGAATGGTGAATGGGTCATAATTTTTAACGGATGTGTTTACAATTTTCATCAATTAAGAACAGAGCTTCAATCGGCCGGGCATTCCTTTATTTCAAATTCCGATACTGAAGTTATTGTGGAAGGCCTTACCGGATCGGGCCCTGCATTTTTCGAAAAACTGAATGGCATGTTTGCCATTGCAGCATGGAACAAGAAAACAAAAGAACTGTACTTAAGCCGCGACAGGTATGGAATTAAGCCATTATATTACTGGATGAATGATTCAGTGCTTGTATTTGCATCTGAAATAAAGGCAATACTTGCACACCCCGATTTCAGAACGGAATTGAATTACACTGCATTAAATGAATACTTTACTTTTCAAAACCTGTTCAAATACCACACGCTTTTTAAGGGTGTTAATATGCTGCCGCCCGCAAACACGGTAAAAATAAGTAAATCGGAATCTTTTAAACGTAAACCCTGGTGGGATTATGACTTCTCGAAGCCCGATGAAACAATGAGTTTTGAGGATGCCAAAGAAGAAACCAAACGTTTAGTGAAACAAGCGGTTACAAGGCAAATGGTGTCAGACGTTCCTGTAGGAACCTTTTTGTCGGGCGGAATGGATTCGGGTTCAATTACAGCTATTGCCAGCCAACAAGTTAAGCGCTTAAGCACTTTTACAGCCGGGTTCGAATTATCGGAAGTAACCGGCATAGAAGCAACCTTTGATGAAAGAACCGACGCTGAGTTAATGGCAAATGCATTTAAAACAGAACACTTTGAACAGGTTATAAACGCCGGAGATATTAAATGGTCACTACCACGTGTTGTATGGCACCTTGAAGATTTGAGAGTTGGCATGAGTTATCCGAACTACTATATAAGCCGGCTTGCTTCAAAGTTTGTAAAGGTTTGCCTGCAGGGAACGGGCGGCGATGAATTATTCGGTGGTTACCCATGGAGATATTACAGGGTATTCCAATCGCTTAACCAGCAGGAATTCTTCAATAATTATTATGGATTCTGGCAACGTCTTGTTTCAGATGAAAATAAGGTGAAATTATTTACTCCCGATACTTTCCGACAGATTGATATTAACCAGCCCCGTATTGATTTTGAAAGGGTTTTCACTTTTAACAAGAACCTTAAATACAATACCCCCGAGGAGCATATTCAGAATAGCCTTTATTTTGAAATAAAAACTTTTTTGCCCAGTTTATTAATAGTAGGCGATAAACTTTCAATGGCTCATGGGCTGGAAGAACGGTTTCCTTTTTTAGATAATGACCTTGTTGACCTTGCCCAGAAAATTCCGGTAAGGCATAAACTCGGAAACCTTGAAGAATATAAGCGAATAGATGAAAACACACCACGAAAAAGAGCCATTTACAGGCAATATGGAGACGGAAAAAACGTACTTAGAAAAGCAATGGCCGACCTGCTCCCGGAAAAGATAGCAAACAGAGTTAAGCAGGGCTTTTCGGCGCCCGATGAAAGCTGGTACCGCGGAGAGAATGCCAACTATGTAAAAGAGCTTTTGTTCGACAAAAAAGCAGCGTATAAGGAATTCCTGAATAGCGAGTATGTTGAAAAGATTGTGAATGAACACATTAACCAACGTGTCAATCATCGTTTGCTTATATGGTCGTTTATGTGTTTTGAATGGTGGTGCAAGTTATTCCTGAACGGCGAAAAATTTGATAATATTTGAAATAAGGCAATTTATTTTGGAAAATCAACCGATGACAACAGCTTATAACGATACTCAGTTCTCTGACGAAATGGCAGATGGAATGCAGTATTGGTGGTGGTATAGTGCCCGTAACAAAACTATTTTGACCTTTATAAGAAAATATAATTTAGATAATATACTTGATGTAGGATGTGGAAGAGGAATTGTTACAACCTACCTGTACAATAAAGGAGTAAATATTACAGGTGTTGAATTAGGAAAAACCACACCTATCATTGAAAGTCCTCTTAAGATATATTTTGGTACAGACGCTTTATCATTGCCTGAAGAATTCTGTAAGACTGTAAATACAATTTCCTTGTTCGATGTTATAGAACATATTGAAGAACCAGTTACCTTTTTACGCAGCCTGTTCAATAAGTATCCGAATGCCAATAATTTAATGATGACAGTACCTTCAAGAAAAGAACTATGGAGCAATTTAGACAGTTATTATGGCCACTTCAGGCGTTATGATTTTACCCTGTTAAAAAAGGAAATGGATGAAGCTGGTTTTGAAATAGTTTATTCAAGCTATTTTTTCAATACTACATATTTAGTTATGGGCCTTTACAATAAATTATTCAAGCAGTGGAATGTAAAACTGCACCCTCCTAAAAGTATGTTTAGCAAAAGTTTTCATAAGCTGGTGGCTTCTATATTTTATATTGAATCATTAATTGTTCCGGGAAAAATATTCGGCTCGTCCATAGTCTGTATTTGCAGGAAAAAGTGCTGATTATAGCCATCATCTACTAATCTTTTCCTATTCCGTTGCACTCTTCGTAGGTTTTATTTAAAACCATTAATTACAGTGGTTTATTTTGTATTTTTGTAGATATCTGAAAGCTAAAATCAAAAGGAATTGACTGATAACAGAACTACATATCATTTTGAAGATTTCACTGAAAGCAATTACCGGGATTTAATACAACTAGCTAAGAAAAATTTTGATTTTGTCCCGTTCAATTTAAACCTCAATAAGGAGAATATTGTAATATGGAGGCACGATATAGATCTTTCGCCTCACAGAGCGCTAAAACTGGCAGCTATCGAGAAGAACGAAAATGTTACATCAACTTACTTCTTCAACTTACATTGTGAATTTTATAATTTACTTGAGCCCGAAATATCGGGTATTATAAAGAAAATTATTGCTCTTGGGCATAATATCGGAATACATTTTGACCCTAATTATTACGGTGAGAAAATTAAGACACTGGAACACCTTGAGCATTGTCTCAATATTGAAAAATTAATCTTCCGGGAACTGCTGGGAACAGAAATAAAAGTGTTTTCGTACCACGACCCAAACAAGGGAAACTGGCATACCAGTTTCGAAGAAAATGAAATAGCCGGCCTTGTAAATGCATATGGTAAATATTTCAAAGATAATTTTGAATATTGTTCAGATTCCAATGGTTATTGGAGGTTTAAACGCCTTAAAGATGTACTCACTAATCCGGCAAAGAGCAGGCTACAGGTGTTAACACATCCGGGCTGGTGGCAGGAAACTGTTATGTCTCCTAAAGAAAGGGTATGGAGATGTATTGAAGAAAGAGCCCAAAACACAAAAAACTTCTACCAGCATTTTATAGCCGATAGTAACAGGGAACTTATTGATTAAGACATGGAGAATAAAACCGGTTTAACATTAAGCCCGCGCCTTGAACGTTTCCTGATCATAGCATTTCTGATACTGGCCATATTACCGTTATTCATAGTGTCAATATTCAATCATCCGTGCAACGATGATTATAGCCAGACCGCCAATAGCTGGAATTATGGCATTTTTTATTGTCCTGTATTTTATTATTTGAATTGGTCCGGAAATTATTTCCAGAACTTCCTGTTTATTTTCAACCCGCTTGTTTATCATCTTTACTGGGCTTATCAATTTGAGTTTTTGACTCTTGGTATCTTTCTATTTATTGGAATTTATAAAATGTCGGGTTTAATATTCGGGAACCAAAGCAAATGGTTCCATATTGAACTTTGCCTTGCCTGCCTGTTTATTTTGTTTCTCATAATGCCCGATGTTCAGCAAGGCTTCTACTGGCAAGCAGGAATTTACAATGTATATGTCCCCATTATATTAACTATATTTTTCATTTACCATACTCTTAAATTTTACATCACAAGAAAGAATAAATTCTTCATTTATGCGCTTATTTTTCTCTTTGCTTCGGTAGGTTGCTATGAAATTTTTGTAGCAATTCTGAATTTTATATTCGGTTTATTTATCCTGTTCTTCTTAGTTAAAAGAAAGCCGGTCAAATACCCAATCGTTTTGTTTCTATGTTCCATTGCATTTTCGCTTGCTTCGGTATTGTCGCCCGGTAATAAGGTAAGAATGCTGCAGTATCCTAATTCCCAGCAATTCATGTTTTCAATTGTCAGTTCAATAAAATATAGTGGCTTCTTCCTGCTTCATTGGCTCCCCTTTCTGGTTCTAATACTTCTGGTTGTTTTTATGAAGCTTGTAAAAATGCCTGGCATTATAAAACCCGATTCACTGTTCGGAATGATATCGCCCTGGTACATTCTATTCTTTTCGTTTACATTGGTTCCTATTGGGCTATTTCCAGGCTTTTGGGCCGAAGGGCAGCTATTGCCTTTAAGAGCAGTTAATGTGATTTATTTTTTCTTTCTGTTCGGATTACTGTATTTCATTCTGTCATCTGTACATTATTTACAAAACCATCCCGGTATACGTGTAAATGTTCCCCCTATTATTAAATATTGTGTATTCTTCGCCATTATATTTTACACCTTTTTCAGGCAAAATAATATAACCATCGCTTATAAGGATATTCTATCAGGTACTGCATACCATTATAATCAGGAAATGTATGCCAGAAACAGTATGTTAAGCTCTAAAGGCGATAGCTGTTATATTGAACCCATTAAACACATCCCTAAGTCTCTCCTTTTTGATGAAATTCCAAACAGTCCTGATGATTGGAGAAATAAGGCAATGTGCAGGTATTATGGTAAAAAATTTATTGGCTTGAAAACTAAATAATTAATACAAAGGACTCTACTGATTTATTTTTTGAATGTTTCAAAACGAAGATACCAATAATGAAATAAAAAGGCGTACAGAAGGAAAGATTCCTTATGATACGGAAACCCTTGATTTTACTACAAAATTGAATGATGCTCTTCTGAAACTGGAAGAAGAGCTTTTACATAAAAACCTCAGCGAAGAATATCCGAATATATTTATCATTGGTCAGTCCCGTTCCGGAACCACACTATTATCGCAGGTTTTATTTAATAACCTCGATTTAAGCTGCACAGATAATTTATTCGCCAAATTCTGGAAGACTCCTCTGTGTGGAGCCTATCTATCAAAATTGGCCCTGGAAAACAGAAAATCTCCGTCTTACGAATCTGTTTACGGCAGAACCGGAGATGTATATTCACCCAATGGATTTGGCTGGTTTTGGCGCAACGTACTCAATATAAAAAGCAATGACCCGAATAACCCGACAAGTTCATCAGCCGGAATTGATTGGAAGCATTTACGTTCAGTGATCGTTAACATTAACCATATTTTGGGCAAGGGAGTAATTTATAAACCTGCTGAATCGCTGGCTATTCTTTTAAAAAAATTCGACGCTTTATTTTCTAAAGCCATATACATTTATATAGAAAGAGATTTATTAGATCTAGCTATTTCACTGGCAAACGCAAGAATTGACTATTACAGTTCTGTAGAAGCCCTGTGGTGGTCGGCATTATCGCCCATTCCTGAAGAATTCAAAAAACTTGAAAACGAACCTTACGAAATTCAAATTGCCGGGCAAATATTTTACATCAATAGAATGTTTGAGAAAAGCACAGAAGAAATTCCACAGGAAAAGCTTATACGTATAAAATACGCAGACCTATGTTCAAACCCGCAACTATTGCTTAATAAGGTTAAAGAAAGAATAGCAGGGAATAGCGGTTTTATTATCAACCAGGTAAACACACCACCGGTGCTCACCGCATCTCATCCGCAAATCAGCACGGATATCAGAAAGAAATTATCTGCAGGGCTCAACCAGTTTTATGGTAACACAATTACAGATTAGTGCAATAGAATCAGCGACAAGGTGAATACAATAATGAAACAGGAAATAGATGATAATTATAAATACTATTGCCTGACTTTTGATGTCATTGACCACCTCTATAGCAAAGGCAAAACAGAAGAAGCATTGAGCCTGGGTATGGAGGCAGCCTGGTTCTGCAGGTACAACTATAGTGGTTTTTATGTTGATTCCAGGTTAGAAAATTTTCTTTTAGAGGTTGGGAATAAAATTGAGATTTTAAATAACGGCGTCAATACAAAGAAAGCAGAGAACAAGAAACTGAAGATACTTCATGTTGCCACTGAAATATATGACACCGGGGGGCATACGCGCGAGTTTCAAACCTGGATAGACTTCGATACAGGAAACCAGCACGATATAGTACTTACTAACCACAACCATTCTTCAATTCCCGATTTTTTTAAACAGACGATAGAAAAAGTGGATGGTACCATTTATAAGTTCAATAACTCACATTCATTTAGCGAAAGAGTCAGTTTCTTGAGAAACATTGCTGACCAATATAACCTGATTGCATTGCATCTGCACCCCAACGATGTAATACCGGTTGTAGCTTTTGCTAAAGGAATAAGTACCCCGGTGGCGTTTCAAAATCACTCCGATTGGTTATTCTGGGTTGGCAGCTCAATTACAGACTACTTACTTGAGCTACGAGGAAGTATGATGGAAGTAAACAAAGTAAGAAGGCAAATTGAAAAAGCCTCTGTTTTACCTATTGTCATTTCCAAACCTGAAGGCCTTAGCCGCGAAGAAGCGAGGCGTATGATGAAAGTAAATGCCGGTGAAATAGTAATACTGGCAATTGCCAATAATTTTAAGATAACCCCCCTCGAAAACAAAAATTTTTTCGAAGATATTATTCCTGTTCTCAATAAAAATGAGAAAGTAAGGCTTTATATTATTGGAGTGGCTGCAAGTTCGGAATTTGGGAAAAAATATTCGCACCCGAAAATAACGTATGTGGGGCTAACAAAGGATACTGAAACTTACAAATACGCCTGCGATATATATGTCGACTGCTACCCGGTTACTTCTATGCGAGCCGTGCTTGAAGCAGGGTTATGGATGGTTCCGGTACTAAGAATGTACACTCCCGCATCGTATAGCTACTATAATTTAGATGGATATACTTATCCGCTCTATTATCCGAAAAATAGAGCCGAATGGCAAAACATGCTGAATACATACATTAATGATGCAGAACAAAGAAAGGAAGATGCCCGGAAAGTATATGTAAATATGGTGGAGCATCATACCGGAGATAACTGGTTAAAATACCTTCAGGCCTTTTATAAGGAAACTTTAACTATAAAACATTCCGTTCATCCTATGACCAGCAATAAAAACATGTATACCCTTGCTGAAGAAGACATGCTGGAGGTTCTAAGAAATAATGTACACAAGAATATTTACCTGGTACGTTTTTTAGGTAATATTTCATTTAAACTGAAACTGAAAGTCCTTTTTAACAGCAGAAGTTTTAACCTTCATTCTGCAAAGCTTTTTGTGTATTATTTATTGGGGATAAAAGAAAAAACCGCCCAATAGTTAACGCTTACGCCACATCGGCAAAATATGCCTCTGTTTTCCGGAAATAATACAGGCCCGCAATGAGGAAAAACAACGCTGAGCCAAGGCTAATTGCCAGTAAATCATAATCTAATGGCTGAGTACTGAAGCCGGAACGGAAGAGTTCAATAGCGCTATACATAGGATTAATAGCAAGTACATACTGAATGTTATGCCACTTATCTTCAATTTTTGACACAGGTAGAATAATTGGTGTTATGAAAAACACGGCCTGCACAACAAAAGGAATAACATACCGGAAATCGCGGTATTTTATATTTAATGCAGCCAGCAAAGTACCAATGCCAAATGTAGAAATTGAAGTAATTATTAAGCTCACAATAAGCATGGCAGGAAACATAAGCAGTGATATGTGTATTTTATGATAAATAAGTATTCCGATAAAAACAACAAACGCCATTACAAAATCAAAAAGTGAAACAAGCACTGCCGATATCGGAATAATAAGCCTGGGGAAATATATTTTTTTAATAATGTTGGCATTAGTTACCATGCTATTGCCTGCGTTGGTGATTCCGGTTGAAAAGATATTCCATAAAATAAGGCCTGAAAATGAGAAAACCGTATAAGGTAATTCCTCCTGCTTACTCCCCCCGAAAAACATTGTAAATATTACCATCAGTAATAACGGCTGGAAAACAGCCCATGCAAAACCAAAGAAGGTTTGTTTATATTTTACCTTAACATCTCGCCATGTGAAAAAGAAAAATAGTTCACGATACTGCCAAAGCTCCTTTATCCCTATGCTTATTTTCCCTTGCGGCTTTATTTCATATTCCATAACACACAAATATAAGATTATAAGGCTTCCGTTAAACCACGGAAACGCGCCACATCCTGCAGAATGGTATTAATAGAACAGTAATAATTTCTTTATTTATTTCTTAATAATTTATTATACTTTTGCGTTAACGTTTAAAACCAACCAAATACATGTATAAATCATTCTTTTTAAGTGCACTTGTATGTGCAGTAATTACTTTTAGTTCGTGCAAACACAAGGAAGAAGTTACCGAAGCAGAGCTGGGTCCAGGCATGATACGTATGAGCCTTGCCTCTGTGGGTATGAATGTTACTATTGACATTCCGGATACCGAAAAGAAAGCACACGTTATTGAAACATTGCCTTCCGGTGACGTTCATGTTTCAGTGGAAAAGGGCTTCAACATTCTTATTAATGTATCGGGTATGGACATGAACAGGAAAAAGAAAGATATTGCCGGCAATGATGTGGACAAGTTCCAGAGCTGGGTAGTACAGGATAGTAATGATGTACTCTTTAAAACACAAATGGTAAACGACGAATTTCACTTTTACGCTATTGTGAAAAAAGGTGACAAAACCTACTATGTTCAGGAACAAACTCAAAGCAGCGATGGCGCGGTAACCAACTTTACACAAGATCAGGCGCAAACGATGCTGAATTCAGCAAAAACCATTACTCCTGCTGCCCCACCTGCCAAATCGTAAAAACTATTTTTTATCTATAACCTTAGGGACTTTGATATAATCGGAGTCCCTTTTTGGTGCATTCTTTAATGCTTCCTGTTGTGTTATATCGTGCTTCACAACATCGTCGCGCAGTGCGTTCGCTGTACCTGTCAGGTATATCAATGGTTCAACTGAAGCAGTATCTATTTCGTTCAATTTTTCCACAAAACTTACAATACGGTTAAGGTCGTTCACTATTTCATTGCGCGAAGCATCATCGAACTCCAGTTTTGCAAGTTCGGCTAGTTTATCTACTGTTTTAGAATCAATTTTCATACTTCAAAAATAGTTTTTGCCTTTATTTAATTTACCAGGTATGGATAGCGTACACTATATTGCTTCTTTATTTCGGTTAAAAGAACCTTCCTGAATTCGTCAATATTAGTTTTGTTAGCGGCAGATATAAATACACAAGGAGCGTGAGATTTCTCAATAAATGAATTTTTGAAGCCCTCCAGTGAAAGGGGCACAAACTCCCCCTCCTCATTTTGAATACGATACATATCCATTTTATTAAACACCAGTAAAGTCGGTTTATCAGAACAATTAAGCTCGGAAAGAGTTTGCTTTACAACCTGTATATGGTCCTCAAAAGAAGGATGCGATACATCTACCACATGTAATAACATATCGGCTTCTCTAACTTCATCAAGGGTCGATTTAAAAGCCTCTATAAGAAAAGTAGGCAGTTTCCGTATAAAACCTACCGTATCAGAAAGAAGGAAAGCTGTATTATCAAAAGTTACCTTCCTGACTGTAGTATCGAGTGTAGCGAACAAGGCATTTTCAGCAAAAACATCTGAATGGCTTACCAGATTCATTAATGTAGATTTTCCCGCATTGGTGTAGCCTACCAGTGACACTCTTATAAGCTGTCCTCTGCTCCTCCGCTGGGTAGTCATTTGCCTGTCTACTTCAACAAGTCTTTCTTTAAGTAAGGCAATACGCTTACGTATACGACGACGGTCGGTTTCTATTTCCGATTCACCCGGGCCACGTAACCCTATACCGCCCCGTTGCTTTTCCAGGTGTGTCCACATACCGGTAAGGCGGGGCAGCAAGTACTCATATTGGGCCAGTTCTACCTGTGTTTTGGCATACGATGTTTGGGCACGGTCAGCAAAAATATCAAGTATCAAACCGGTACGGTCGAGTATTTTACGCTTGGTTTCCCTTTCAATGTTACGTTGTTGCGATGGTGAAAGTTCATCATCAAATATTATCAGGTCAACCTCAGGATGTTCCTCAACATATTTTTTTATCTCCTGCACCTTTCCGCTGCCAATAAGGTATGCAGGGTCTTTTTGATGAATGTTCTGAGTAAAAACCTTAACGGGTTCTGCCCCTGCAGTATGGCAAAGCATGGTAAGCTCGTCCAGGTATTCTTTAAGCTGTTCCTTGCGTTGCTCTTTATAGCAAACACCTACCAGTATAGCTTTTTCCTTTCCCCTTATACGTTCAATCATACCTCAGGGCAATTAAAACCAGCCAATAGCTGCATCTTTAGCCACTTGCATAAATGGCCAAGGAATACCTGCCAATATCACCAGCAAGGCTATAAGAAAAAAGGTGAAAGCCTTTTTGAATTTTGCCGCATCAGTTGCCGCTTTTCTGCTTGTTATGCGGCCCATAGTAATAAGCACAATAGCTATGATCATCATTACAGAATGTTCCATAGTAAAGAAACGGGCAACGTTGTTTTTCATCATACCTTCTCCAAACATTACTTTGGGGCTTACGAAGTAAAGTATAAGTCCAACCAATAGTTGGGTATGCGCCGAAATCATTAAGAATAGGTTTATTTTATTATCTGAACCAGTGTATGCCCTTTTAGACATCATTCCCTGCACGGATTTTACAATAGCGGCTAAAAGAAGAACAAACAGTATCCAACGGATAAAAGAGTGAATTTGTACAAGTATTCCTAACATAGTTTAATATTTAAGGAACAAAATTAGCAAAATTGCTTTAGCCTTGCTTACTTTGCGACCGAATTAGCATACCCTATTCTATGAAAAAATTACTTCTTGTTCAAAGCCTTTCTGTTTTGTTTATTGCTTATGCCAATGGGCAGCAAACAATGCCTGTTAACGGAACCCATGATGTGAGGCATAACTACTACGCATTTACACATGCCCATATCTTTGAAGATTATGCAACCACTTTAGATGATGCTACCTTGCTTATAAAAGATGGGAACATTATAGACATAGGCACCAACGTTACACTTCCTCAAGGTACAGTAGTTTACGATTGCAAAGGCAAAACTATTTACCCATCATTTATAGATCTTTACACCAATTATGGTATGCCTGCCCCTCAACCAAGAAAAAGCTGGGGGACTCAATTATTCAGTAATACCCCCGGAGCTTATGCCGCCAACCAGGCTATAAAATCTCAAAATAATGCAGAAGAAGTATTTCATGCCAATTCTGCCGATGCCGCGCAGTATAGGAATATAGGTTTTGGTGTTGCACTTACTTCTCAGCACGATGGTATTGCACAGGGCTCTTGTGCTTTGGTTACCCTTGCCGACACCAACGACAATGAAGCTATATTAGATGGAAAAGCCGCAGCAGGTTATTCACTCAATAAAGGAACATCTACCGAAGACTATCCTACATCTGTAATGGGTGCTATGGGTGTTTTGCGTCAAACCTACTACGATGCAGAATGGTATAAAAATGCAAAACATAAAACTGAATTCAATATTTCATTGGAATCATTTAACATGTTGCAAGGTATGCCTCAGTTATTTAAGGCAGATGATAAAGCATCTGTTTTGAGGGCCGATAAAATAGCAAGAGAGTTCAATGTTAACTACATTATAAAAAGCGGTGGCGACGAATACCAATGGCTTGATGCCATTAAAGCCACAGGCAGGCAACTTGTTATTCCACTTAATTTCCCTGACAAACCTAATGTGCAGGATCCTTATGATGCCATAATGGTAAACCTGCCAACGCTTATGCATTGGGAAATGGCTCCGCTTAATCCGGGTGCGTTGGAAAAAGCAGGAGTAACTTTTGCGTTGACCACCGATGGGCTGAAAGACAAAAGCGCCTTCTGGACCAACCTTAGGAAAGCAGTGAAATATGGTCTTTCCACCCAGGCTGCATTAAAAGCGCTTACTTATACACCTGCGGAAATGATGCACATGCAGGATAAAATAGGTTCGCTGAAAAAGGGAATGATGGCGAATTTCATTATTACATCTGGAGATATGTTTAAACAGGGTACTACCATTTATTCGAACTGGATAAAAGGTAACCCTAATCAGGTAAATGATACTACGAACATTGACCTGAGAGGAAATTACACGCTTACCATTAATGGTAACCAAACATATACCTTGCAGGTACGCGGAGATGTGAATAATGAAAATGCAACCGTAATTGATGCTCAGAAACATAACATTGTTGCATATTTCCATGTTTACAACCCTATGGTGACGATAACCTTCAGGTCGAAGACAGATAGTATTTACGCCTATCGTCTTAACGGGCTTTTATCGCCGGACAATAAAACCATAAGTGGTAATGGAATGCTTGGTGCACAATCTGTAGCATGGCAAGCTACGTTCATCAGTGCTATGCCCGCCGATACTGCCCACGAACCTAACCTGCCGATACCATCACTCGATGAAGTAAGGTATCCGTTCCAGGCTTATGGAAGAACAAAGGACGAAGAGGATTCCATACAGAAAGTGAGCAAGGAATTTGTTATCCGGAATGCAACAGTATGGACGGGGGAAAGTGACAGTGTACTTCAGAATACCGACGTATATGTAAAGGATGGCAAAATTGAAACCATAGGTAAAAACCTTTCTGTTTCCAAAGATGCAACAGTAATAGATGGCACAGGCAAATTTCTTACCGCCGGAATTATTGATGAACACTCACACATTGCGATAACAGGTGGAGTGAATGAAGATGGTGAAGCCTGCAGTGCAGAAGTTCGAATTGGTGATGTGATTGATGCAGAAGATATAAGTATTTACCGCAGTTTATCGGGCGGTGTGGTAGCTGCCCAGTTATTGCATGGTTCGGCAAACCCTATTGGCGGACAAAGCGGAATTGTAAAATTGCGCTGGGGTATGCTGCCTGAACAATTCAAGATTCAATACGCTGTACCATTCAACAAATTTGCATTGGGTGAAAACGTAAAACAATCGAACTGGGGAGATGAGTATGTAATACGTTACCCGCAAAGCCGTATGGGTGTGGAGCAATTCTATTATGACAGGTTTATCCATGCCAAAGAATATGAAGAAAACTGGAACGCGTACAAAAAACTTTCCGGCAAAGAGAAAGATGCTGTTGATGCGCCGCGCCGCGACTTGCAGTTGGACGCTTTGGTTCAGATATTGAATGGGGAACGTTTTATTACATGCCATTCCTATGTACAATCGGAAATAAATATGCTTATGCATGTGGCAGATTCCATGCATTTTCACTTTAATACGTTTACCCATGGGCTGGAATGTTATAAACTGGCCGATAAGGTAGAAGCAAGACATATTGGTGTTTCATGTTTTGCTGACTGGTGGGCATACAAAATGGAAGTTATGGATGCTATTCCATATGCTGCTGCAATTACTACCCGGATGGGCATAGTTACAGCCATAAATTCTGATGACGATGAAATGCAACGCCGCCTGAACCAGGAAGCTGCAAAGACTGTAAAATACGGAGGCCTGACTGAACAACAGGCATGGAGAACCGTTACGCTTAACCCTGCTAAATTACTTCACCTCGATGCGCACACAGGTAGTATAAAAGTGGGTAAGGACGCTGACCTTGTGCTGTGGTCAGGCAATCCATTATCTATATATACTATGGCCGAAAAAACTTTTGTTGACGGAATATGTGAATTCGACAGGCAGGAAGACATGAATATGCGTAAAGAAATAGCAGACCAGAAAGCTGACATTATCAACCAGGTTCTTAAAACACCCGGCAATGTTCAGCAGCGTTCAGCTTCACCCAGAATGAGAAAGAAATAATTTCAACCTTATTTAATATAACATGAAAAATACAACTCTCACTTTTTCACTTTTAATTTTTAGCTTTTCATTTTGTTTTGCACAGCAGCCTGTACCCGCAAAACCGGAAACCAAAAGCATTCTGCTGATGAATGGTACAGTGCACGTTGGCAACGGTACTGTTATTCAAAACGGCATGGTGGGAATAAAAGACGGCAAAATTATGCTGGTGGCCGATGCCACTACAAGCAGAGTAAAGAAAGAAGATTACGACACTGCCATTGATTGTGCCGGCAAACAAATTTATCCAGGCTTTATTGCAGCCGATTGTTCACTTGGACTAGTTGAAACCGAATCGGTGAGGGCAACGGTAGATATAGCTGACATAGGTAAACTGAACCCTGAGCTTCGTTCGCTCATTGCTTATAATACCGATTCTAAAATGATACCGGTTGTGAGACTTAACGGAGTACTGACTGCTCAAATTACTCCCCGTGGAGGGTTGCTTTCAGGCACATCTTCTATTTTAAATCTTGATGGTTGGAACTGGGAAGATGCTGCATACAAAACAGATGACGGTGTGCATATGAACTGGCCACAACAGTTAAGAAGGATTCGCCTGAATGAAGACCAGCTTGGCGGATATGCTCAAAATACTAATTACGATAAGGAAGTACAGGTGTTACAAAAATTCCTTACTGATGCGCAAGCATACTGCCAGCAAACCAAACACGATGAAACCAATGTTAAGTTCGAAGCTATGCGCGGAATATTTAACGGCACCGAATCGTTATTTATTCATTCCGACTATGTAAAGGAAATTCTTGCCGCAGTTAATGCAGTTAAAGGCTTTGGCATTTCTAAGATAGTATTGGTTGGTGGCCGCGATTCATGGCTGATAACAGACTTTCTGAAGAAGAACAATGTATCGGTAGTTGTAAGAAGATTGCATACCCAGCCGGCAACACCTGAAGGCGATGTGGACGAAACATACAAACTGCCTGCTGAATTACAAAAAGCCGGGATACTCTATTGCCTTGGTACAGCAGGAGACATGGAACAGAATGCGACACGTAACCTCCCTTTTCTTGCAGGTACTGCAGCGGCTTATGGCTTAAGCAAAGAAGATGCATTACAAGCTATAACGCTGAATGCAGCCAAAATATTAGGTATTGATAAACAAGTTGGAAGCATAGAAGAAGGTAAAGATGCGACTGTAATTGTATCTACTGGCGATGCCTTAAATATGGAAACCAATAATATTGAATGGGCATTTATAAAGGGCAAAAAACTGCAACTTACCAGCGTACAGACTGCACTTTATAAAGAGTATAAGGATAAGTACGGGTTGAAATAATTTCACTTATGGATAAACCGGATAATGCCGTTCTTGTAGCTTTATTAGATATAAACTACAAGAACAGGTCGATGGAAAATGCCAATAAAATAATTTATGAATTGCAAAACGGCAATTCTTTTTTAGTTATTCCTAACTATAGTGAAAAAAGCTTTGTTACTGAGAAATGGGAAATTATGGGGAAAGACAGTGAATTTAAATGGCCCATATATAAGCAACATGGCTTAGATGTACTGCCAGCTTTTACTGATCCTAATTTAATGGCCACCTGGTCTAAGGGTAAAATACTTTGTTACAGTGCAATGTTATCCTCAGACGTTCTACAATTAGTAGCACAAGGCAAAGCAGGCAACATAGATAGAATACTAATTAACCCTGGCAGTATGAATGTTTTTTGGCTAGATCGAAAGCTAACAAAAACAGATTTATATAATTTTCCTACTGATGGGAGTGTTTTTATGTGTGCACCAGAGAAGCCTTTAAATCCAAGTCTATTATTACAATTTCAAAAAAATTTCGAACAAGTAGAAACTATTTCCGAAGTATATCAATATGATTTGTGCTCTAAAGATAAAGCAAGTATTATAATTGCTATTAAGTTATCCGTTGATTCAGCCTTTTCTCGACAAGAGGCCCAACTTGCTTTTGAAAAGTCTATGGTTAGTGGAAAATTTGAGCTAGAATATATGTACATGCGTATAATTAAGGATGAGAATGAATATAAAAAAGTGAAGGGATTTGAGAACTCACTTATTTATAAAAGGGTTGCCTCTTAACATGTAATACCAATAGAACGAAAAGTTCAGGTTGTTGAAAACCTTATCAGATTTTTGTTGTCCTCACCATTGAAGTACCCCAACTTTGCATTATGTATCCCTCTCCATCCTTTCACTAGGAAGTTGAGGATACGAACGTTCTTTGAAATAATACTTTGCGTCTCCATAGCTATCAGGAATCAGCGTTTTATTCGTGAAATTCGTGCCAGAAACCTTGTCAAAGGCCCTTTGCAGAAAATAAATGTTTAGGTAACCTAACTATTTGATTTCCAGTTCCGCCAATGCGAATATTTCACTAAACGTTTAATAAAAAATTGAAGTACCAGATTATCAGAAACATGCAAAATATGACTGCACAAAAAATGCAATTATTGACATGTTTTTGCAGATAAATTGCACTTATGCAAAATGTTCTAAAAAGAAAAATTCAGGTTATACCCGTTCGGGCTGAACCTGGGATTCACAATGTTATTGTAAATCGAGCCAAAACTATACTTTATACCCGCAAAAACATAGTATTGGTAAGGTGTAGGAAGTGCCTTCGTACTCAATAAAATCTCGGCTTCAGTTGCACCCGCAGCCGGTAAAAATATTTCGTTGTTCACCAAAGATGCATATCCACCTACGGCCAGGGTAAAGCCTTCGAATAGATTAAGGCTAAAACCGGTAGAGAAGGTCAGGTTATTCTTTGAAAAATCGTAGAAATAGTTCGAACCATCGAGCGACATAAAGAGTGAACCCCAAGGTTCTTTGTAATTTATTGAAGCTAATAATTCTTCTCCCAGGTATAGCGTGTGGACTTTGCCATAAATAGTAGTATCCTCGTATTGCGAATTCTCAACATACAAGTAATATAGCAGCCGCAAAAGTTTATGGGTAGCCTGGCTATAAGGGAAGATAGAATATTCAACCCCGGGCTCTATTCTTTCCTGGAGGTTTATATTATTAAACGTACTGTTATTTACATTGACATTAATACCCCATGAAAAATGATCATCAATGCTCTTTACATAAAGCCCGGTAATGCCAGAAGAGCGCGATACACTTTTAATTGTTGAATCGGGCGAGATGATATAATAACCATAATTATAGCCAATATTAACACCAAGGCTCACCTTCCAATCGGCGGTAACTTTAGTAGCCTGTAATACTCCATTAATATTAGTTGTTCCGGTAAGTTGCTGGCCGTTAAAATTTCCAAAGGCGCCGCAAGTATATACCCAGCCCCTCCATTTATCTTTTACCTGTAAAGGCTGTGATAGTTTACTTGTATCAGCCTGGTATGATATATTTATTTTACATGCATACGATGTTTTGGCTATATAACTTATAAGTCCAAGTTTTACAGTCTGCACAATTCCCTGGCGGGTTAAATCATCGGTTGCAAACGAAGTTACATCATATCTCAATGTATCGTTTTCTCCCTTGAATTCTTTTTGTCCCTTGAATACAAAAGTATATTCCGTGCCCCTGCTACCTGTTTGCAGCGATGACACTACTATATCTACCTGTGCCTCCATCCTGTCTCGCACATAGTCAATGTAAGTTAACTCCGTTCTCAGGTAATCCATATCGCAGTAGCTGCAATCTAAAAACACCTTTAACACAAAGCTATTGCCTGCGCTATCGGCCAACTGTTTCGACGGGCTGCTATTTTGCCCATAAGCTGATAAAGAAATAAGGAACGGGATTATTAAAATCCACTTAAGCGCTATTCTATTTACACACATAGTTACTGTTATTAGGGATAATTTGAGCTACTTTGTCGTATGACGAATACCCCACCCTGTTTTGTTACATCAGATACCTCTCTGATTCAAGCAAAAGTAATAATAGGTACCAACCACAATATTTCCGCATACTTAAATTAGTAAGTATTATTTGGTGAAGGTTACTGCTGTCGGCCATAACTCACCTTCTAATAAATTCACCTCAAAACAAGAGTACTTTAAATCGCCTATTAACATGTTCTTAACATTGAACATAATTCGCTAATTATCAATAACTTAAATACATCGAAAAATATTCAAGACTTGCCAATCTTGTCAATAACTATGTTAATTACCCTACACGTAAGGTAGTGCAATTCCTTATTCTCCTCCGTAATTTTATAAAGCAGAAACCTACTAAACCAAAGAAAGAATGAAAACCAATTCAAAAAGGTCAGTTGACGCAGCGGCAAACTACATCGATTCTCTCTACAATGAAGGTAAACACAGCATTTTTCTACAAACCTTTGACGGCGAACAGTACCAGGGCACTATCCTTGAGCAGGAAGTACACCAATATGCTCCGTTGAAGGTATTCATTACATTAATAGATCATATTACTTCAGAATATTTGTCGTTCGACCTGAGCGATGTGGCAATTATTCAGCCGGTGGCATAATACATTAAGTATTATTCTAACATAGGTAAAGGTATCGGTGCAGGCTTATTTAATCGATATCAATAGAAGCGCAACTGCCGGTAGCAGGCCTTGTACCAGGAAAATCTTTTTATCTGCAGTAAAACCACCATATATTGCAGCTATCAGCACACATACAAGAAAAAAGACAGACGTATTTTGCGCCCATTGTTTATTTTCAATACACAATGACCATATTAATCCAGCGGCCAGAAACCCATTGTAAAGCCCCTGGTTTGCTGCCAATGCTTTAGTGGGTTCAAACAAATGCTCGGGGAAATTTTTAAATACCTTTTTAGCACGGGTCGTCCATGCAAACATTTCGAGCCATAAAAAATATACATGTTCTGCGGCAACAATGCCTATAATAACTTCCAAAAGGATATTCATTACTTAAATTTCATTAAACTTAGTATAAAAACACCTCTCTGAACAACTATATAGCAAAACAGGCCAAACAGCAAGCCAGAAGGGAGGTATAACCGGTTGAATACCTGAACATCGGCCAAACGGGTATTTTCATTACTTTTGCACCTCTATTTTAAGTACCTGTGAGTAATTTCACGAATGTAAATATACACCCTTCAGCCATTGTAGATGATGGCTGCAAAATTGGAGAAGGAACCAAAATATGGCACTTCAGCCACGTTATGCCCGATTGTACCATTGGCAAAAGCTGTAACATAGGCCAAAACGTAGTAGTATCTCCGGGTGTCGTATTAGGCAATAATGTAAAGATTCAGAATAACGTATCAATATATACCGGGGTTATTTGCGAAGATGATGTTTTCCTGGGGCCTTCAATGGTATTTACGAATGTAATAAATCCGCGTAGCGCTGTAAATCGTCGGTCGCAATATGCCAAAACAACGGTTAAAAAAGGAGCGACAATAGGTGCCAATGCCACTATCGTTTGCGGGCACGATATTGGTGAATTTGCCTTTATAGGCGCAGGCGCTGTGGTTACCAAGCATATTAAGCCATACGCATTGGTAGTGGGCAACCCTGCCAAACAAATCGGGTGGATGAGCGAGTTTGGGCATCGCCTTAACTTTAATGCGGATAACATTGCTGTATGCCCCGAAAGCAAGGAAAAATATAAGCTGGAGAACGGAAACGTTCATAAAATAAGTTAGAATGAGCGGAAAGAAAATAAAGTTTGGAGTAATAGGGTGTGGCCACATTGGCAAGCGCCATGCTGAAATGATTACCAGGAATGCTGATAGTGAACTGGTAGCCTTATGTGACGTTCTTCCAAAAGAAAAACTGGGGCTCGATATATACACTGTTCCTTTCTTTTCATCGGCCGATGCTATGCTTTCAGCAGGAATAGACGTAGATGTGGTTAGCGTATGTACTCCTAACGGACTACATGCAATAAGCTCATTGAAGGTACTTGAAGCAAAAAAGCATGTTGTGTGCGAAAAACCTATGGCTCTTACCAAAGCCGATTGCGAAGAGGTTATCCATAAATCGATGCAGGTGCACAAGCAAGTTTTTTGTGTAATGCAGAACCGTTATTCACCGCCTGCTGAGTGGCTTAAGGAAATGGTGGAATCGAAAAAGCTTGGCGATATATATATGGTGCAGCTGAACTGTTACTGGAACAGGGATGAGCGCTACTACAAGCCCGGCACCTGGAAAGGTAAAAAAGATATGGATGGCGGGGTATTGTTTACCCAGTTCTCTCACTTTATTGATATGATGTACTGGCTATTCGGAGATATTGATAAAATCAAAGCACACTTCTTCAATTTCAATCACCAGAAAACTACAGAATTTGACGATAGCGGTGTGGTAAGTTTCCATTTTGTAAAACAAGGAATGGGCTGCATTAATTTCTCAACCTCGGTATGGGATACCAATTTTGAAAGCAGCATTACCATTATAGGCCAGAACGGCACCATAAAAGTAGGCGGTCAGTATATGGATAAAATTGAATACTGCCACATCAAAGACTATATTATGCCTACCCTGGCTCCTACCAATCCGGCTAATGATTATGGTGCGTACAAAGGTTCTGCCGCTAACCACCACTACATAATTGAAAACGTAGTAAGAACACTTAAAGGTGATTCAAGCATTACTACCAATGCAATGGAAGGAATGAAAGTTGTAGATATGATAGAAAGAATTTACGCTGCAAAAAACTAATAAGCCATGCAACAGGAAATCCTGGACAAGAAAAAGAAAATTGCACTTATAGGCCTCGGCTATGTAGGCCTGCCAATTGCACTTGCCTTTGCTAAGAAAGTAAAAGTTATAGGGTTCGACATCAACAGCAAACGCGTTGATATGATGAAGAAAGGTATTGACCCAAGCGGGGAATTACCTGCAAGCGAGTTTGAAGGATGTGATATTACGTTTACCGATTCACTGGATGTTTTGAAAGAAGCCTCTTTTTATATTATAGCTGTCCCGACCCCAATTGACGACCATAACAAACCAGATCTTACACCTGTTATAAAAGCGAGTGAAAGTATCGGCAAGGTATTGAAGAAGGGCGATTATGTAGTATATGAATCTACTGTTTACCCGGGCTGTACTGAAGATGATTGCGTTCCCATTCTGGAAAAACTTTCAGGCCTGAAAATGGGTAAAGATTTTAAAGTAGGCTATTCTCCTGAAAGAATTAACCCGGGTGATAAACAACATACCATTACCAAAATTTTGAAAATAGTATCGGGTAACGATGCAGAAGCATTAGATACTGTAGCAAAAGTTTATTCTATAATTGTAGAACCCGGGGTGCACAGAGCACCATCTATTAAAGTAGCCGAAGCAGCCAAAATAATTGAGAACACCCAGCGCGATGTTAATATTGCATTGATGAATGAACTTTCTATTATTTTCAATCGTATGAACATTAACACATACGACGTATTAGAAGCAGCAGGCACCAAATGGAATTTTTTGAAATTCTCTCCTGGGCTTGTAGGCGGCCATTGTATTGGTGTTGACCCTTATTACCTTATTCACAAAGCTGAAGCATTGGGTTACCATACCCACGTAATAAATTCAGGCCGGTATGTAAACGATTCTATGGGGTTTTACGTAGCCAAGAATACGGTTAAAAAGATTATTGCTACCGGCAAAGACATATCAAAAGCTAAGGTACTCGTAATGGGTGCTACTTTCAAAGAAGATGTAATGGATATCCGCAATTCGCGCATTGCTGATGTAGTGAAGGAATTAAAATCGTTCTCGCTTACAGTAGATGTTACCGACCCGCATGCCGATTCTGAAGAGTTGCAGCATGAATATGGTTTTGGTTTAGTGAAGGAAGCCGGGAAAAACTACGATGCGGTTATAATAGCTGTCGGCCATAAACAATACCAGAATCTAAATGAAGATTATTTTAAATCCATCCTTTCTGATAAAGGGATTGTAGTAGACGTAAAAGGTATTTTCCGCAATAAAATAAAGAGTTTACCATACTGGAGCCTGTAGGTCTGTTTTACATTAACCGTTTATTATTACACAGAGTTTCACGGAGAACCACAGAGCTACACAGAGAAATAGCCACTAATGGAAACTGATAAAATAACAGAAGCAATTATTGGATGTGCAATTGAGGTGCATAAAGCACTTGGTCCGGGGCTTTTGGAAACGGCTTATGAGGAATGCCTGGCATTTGAATTAAAGAGTGCAGGATTAGATATTGTGAGACAACAGCCCGTGCCGGTTGTATATAAAGAAATTAAACTGGAATGTGGATACAGAATAGATTTATTGGTAGAAAAAACTGTGGTTGTTGAATTAAAGGCAGTTGAGGCTTTTAACCCCGTTCATGAAGCTCAGATTCTTACATATATGAAGTTTGCGAATAAACCAATAGGTCTTTTAATTAATTTTAACGTGACCTTACTGAAAAATGGAATTAAACGATATAAACGTTAATAATGCTCGGTGGTTCTCTGTGGATACTCAGTGCACCTCTGTGTAAGAAATAAAACAAAAAATATTCTATGAAACGCAGCTTTAAAAATGTACTTATTACCGGTGGTGCGGGCTTTATCGGCTCGCATGTAGTAAGAAGGTTTGTAAATAATTACCCTCAATACAACATTACCAACCTCGATAAACTGACCTACGCAGGTAACCTGCAAAACCTTACCGATGTTGAAACAAAATCGAACTATAGGTTTGTAAAAGGAGATATTACCGACGGGCCTTTTATAGATAAGCTTTTCCAGGAATTTGGCTTCGACCTGGTGATTCACCTGGCAGCCGAATCGCATGTTGACCGTTCTATTTCTAACCCAACAGAATTTGCAGTTACCAATGTAATTGGTACTATAAACCTATTGAATGCTGCAAAAAAAGTATGGGCAAATAATATGGAAGGAAAACTTTTCCATCATGTTTCAACCGACGAAGTTTACGGCTCTTTAGGCGAAACAGGTTTCTTTACTGAGAAAACCGCATACGACCCACATAGCCCCTACTCTGCTTCAAAGGCCAGTTCCGACCATTTTGTAATGGCTTACCACGATACGTATAAATTGCCTGTTATTATTTCGAACTGTTCTAACAATTATGGTTCGCATCATTTTCCTGAAAAACTTATTCCGCTTGCCATACACAATATAAAAAACAGCAAGCCTGTACCTGTTTATGGTAAAGGAGAGAATGTACGTGATTGGCTTTACGTGCAAGACCACGCTTCAGCTATTGATACCATTTTGCATAACGGAAAGATAGGAGATAAATATAATGTTGGCGGCCACAATGAATGGAAGAACATTGACCTTATTTACCTGCTTTGCAAAATAATGGATAAGAAACTTAACCGCCCCGCAGGAACTTCTGAAAAGCTTATAACTTTTGTAAAAGACCGCGCCGGGCACGACCTTCGTTACGCCATTGATTCCACCAAGATTCAAAAAGAACTGGGCTGGAAGCCTTCATTACAATTTGAAGAAGGCCTTGAAAAAACCGTAGACTGGTACCTTGCCAATGAGGCATGGCTAAACAATGTTACTTCCGGCGATTACCAGAAGTACTACGAGAAGCAATACGTGCAGAGATAATAACCTTAAGTTGATTATCCTCCCATTAGCATTCTTTTTCCAACTTCGGAAAGAATATCAATCGCTACTTGTTTAAATACTTCAAGCCCTATTTTTCTAGCCTTTGCTAAAATTCTTGAAAGTTTTTTAACAATTTCCTTTTTATTTTCCTTGGTCAATTCCTTCTGAAGTAATATGGCTTCATTTTCAATCTCGGTAAATTCCCTCTGTTCATCCTCATTTTTGCCCGCTTTCAACAAATTCATTTGCTTCTTGACATGCTCCAAATAACTGTCCAAGTAATTCTGTTGCTCTAAATTAAAAGGAGCAACATCGGCATCTTCATCAATTATTTCAAATTTTTCTTCAAATTCCGCTTCATATGATTTTATTATTGGATCATCATAAATAGTTTCTATCTTACCATAACTATCTATTAACTCAATCCATGAATTGAGTCTTCCAATAAGTGGGGCCACTTGCTCCTCCACTTTTAATACAGTTGTACTATTCTTCGAAGGAGGATTTATTTCAGTAAGAAATCGATGAGAATTTGGATCCTCTGATATAATTCTAAAGTAAAATCCTGTACCCGCTTCTTTATCATGAAGACACATAATAGCCTTATCATCCTCAACGGGATGGATATTTTTCAGCTTTTCAGGCTTCAAAATCTCGAGAAAAGCAAGGGGAACTCTTTTCTTAGGTATTGTCATGTTATCAAAAAATTATTCTGTAATCGTTATCTTGGTAATAACGTCTCCCTGTTTTATCTGGTCAATTACATCAAGTCCTTCTACTACTTTACCAAAGCAGGTATGCTTGCGGTCAAGGTGTTTGGTATTGGTGCGGCTATGGCAGATAAAAAACTGTGAACCTCCGGTATTAGGGCCGGCGTGTGCCATACTAAGTACTCCCCTATCGTGATATTGATTATTACCTGAAGTTTCGCAACGGATTGTATATCCTGGGCCACCTGTACCTGTACCGTTAGGGCAACCGCCTTGTATTACAAAATCAGGAAGTACACGGTGAAATTTCAACCCATCATAAAACCCTTCTTTCGCCAGCTTTACAAAGTTAGCTACTGTTCCCGGTGCATCTTGCTCAAAGAATTCCACTTTCATAGTGCCTTTCTCTGTTTGAATCTCTGCTTTTTTCATGTTGTTATGTTTTTTTATCAATTAAAGTCCTTAAGGTTCTATATTACATTCTTAATTCCTAATTCTCTATTTTTAATTACTACAGACATCCCATTCTTCCACCATCAACAGGCATATTTGTGCCATTGATATAGGCTGCCTCCGGTGAAGCCAGGAACGCTACGGCGTAAGCTATTTCTTCAGGCTTTGCGAATCGCCCTGCCGGTATTTTGCTAAGCATGTCGTTCTTAACCTGCTCCTCACTCTTGCCGGTTTTCTTTGCTGTATTTCCCACTATATCAGTAATGCGTGCTGTTTCTGTAGCCCCCGGTAATACATTGTTTACGGTAATACCAAACGCACCTAATTCAAACGACATTGTCTTTGACCAGTTAGCCACCGCTGCACGAATGGTATTTGATACTCCAAGCCCCTTTATAGGTTCTTTCACTGAGGTAGAAATAATATTAATTATACGGCCATACTTATGGTTTTTCATAGCCGGTGAAAGCAATTGCACGAGGGTATGGTTACATATTAAATGACGTTGAAATGTACTAATGAACTCTTCAGGTTTGGCGTTAACAATCTCTCCGCCTGCAGGGCCACCGCTATTGTTAACCAGTATATGAAATTGAGCGCCATTAGTCAAATAACTCTCCACACTCTTTTTCAACTCCTCCGGCTTATCGAAGTTGGCGACTATGTAGTCATGTTTTTGTCCTGCACTTGCAGGCAATTCCTTTACCGTAGCTTTAAGTGCATCTTCGTTGCGTGCCACCAGTGTAATAGTTGCACCCAGCTTTGCCAGTTCTATAGCAGATGCTTTTCCGATACCCTGTGTACTTCCGCACACCATTGCTTTTTTACCTGTAAGGTCTAACATGTTATTCTAATGCTTGTTTCAAATCGGCAATTAAATCATCGGCATCTTCTATACCCACACTCAACCTGATAAGTGAATCAACTACTCCTGTTTTTTCTCTTTCTTCTTTAGGTATTGAAGCATGCGTCATGCTTGCAGGATGTCCGCAAAGCGATTCTACTCCACCTAATGATTCCGCCAAGGAGAATATTTTAAATTTTGAAAGCACCTTATGTGCTGCTTCCAGTTTGTCTTCTTTCAATGTAAACGACATCATTCCGCCAAAACCACGCATTTGCTTTTTAGCCACATCATGGTTAGGGTGTGTAGGAAATCCGGGCCAATAAATCTTATCTACTTTAGGATGAGTCTTAAGATATGCTGCAATCTTTACACCATTTTCACAATGCCTGTCCATGCGTACATGCAGGGTTTTAATACCGCGCAATACTAAAAAACAGTCGTGTGGTGAAGGTATTCCGCCACAGCTATTCTGAATAAAATAAAGCCTTTCAGCCAGTTTATCATCGCTGCAAACTATGGCACCCATCACCACGTCAGAATGTCCGCCTAAGTATTTGGTAACCGAATGGACAACAATATCAGCACCCAGTTCCAATGGATTTTGCAGGTACGGAGAAGCGAATGTATTGTCAACTCCCAATAAAATATTATGTTTTTTAGCAATATCGGCGATAGCTTTAATATCTATAATATTAAGCATAGGGTTGGTAGGCGTTTCAACCCAAATAAGTTTGGTATTGGCGTTTACCAGCTTAGCAACGTCGGCAGGGTTTGCCATAGGTATAAAATGGAATTTAATTCCATAAATGGCAAATATTTTAGTAAAAAGCCTGTAAGAACCACCATATAAATCGTTCGTAGATATTACTTCATCGCCCGGCTTCAATAGCTTTACTATACAATCTTCCGCAGCCATGCCACTGCTGAAACACAAACCGTATTTTCCACCTTCCAGTGCAGCCAGGTTATCTTCCAGCGCCTTGCGTGTAGGGTTATGAGTACGTGAGTATTCGTAGCCTTTGTGCTTACCCGGTGCAGCCTGAACATAGGTAGAGGTTTGGTAAATAGGAGTCATTATGGCCCCTGTTGTTGGGTCGGGCTCTTGCCCTGCGTGTATTGCTTTTGTAGCGAACTTCATAATATTAAATTAGGGACAGCAAAGATAGGGTTATTCCCTATGCAATATAGGGGCATATTTTTTACTGTTAGCGCTAAAAAATCAATAAGTTTGTATCTTTAGCAATAATCTATTTAGTTACGTAAGAAATATGAAAGGAATTGTACTTGCCGGAGGTTCAGGAACACGCCTGCACCCCATTACCCTTGCCACAAGCAAGCAGCTTATACCTATTTATAATAAGCCTATGATATATTACCCATTATCAGTACTTATGATGACGGGTATCAGTGAAATACTTATTATTTCCACTCCACAGGATATGCCTAATTTCAAAAGGCTTTTAGGCGATGGTAAAAACCTGGGTTGCCGTTTTGAATATGCCATACAGGAAGTACCTAACGGCCTAGCACAGGCTTTTGTAATAGGAGAGAAATTTGTAGGGAAAGATAAAGTTGCCCTTGTTTTGGGCGATAACATTTTCTATGGTGTTGGTTTAGGAAGGCTTTTGAAATCGAACCAGGACCCGGAAGGTGGTATTATTTTTGCTTACCATGTATCTGACCCGGAACGTTATGGCGTTGTGGAATTTGACAGTAACAATAAAGCTATTTCAATAGAAGAAAAACCAAAGCACCCTCGCTCTCATTTTGCTGTTCCCGGCCTTTATTTTTACGATAATTCTGTGGTTGAAATAGCAAAAAACCTGAAGCCAAGTGCGCGTGGCGAGTATGAAATTACCGATGTAAACAAAGAATACCTGAAACAAGGCAAGTTGAAAGTAAGTGTACTGGAACGCGGAACTGCATGGTTCGATACAGGCACCTTTACATCATTAATGCAGGCATCGCATTTTGTGCAGGTTATAGAGGAACGCCAGGGCATGCATATTGGATGTATTGAAGAAGTAGCTTTCCGGATGGGCTTTATAAATAACGAACAACTTAAGAAGGTAGGAGAGCCTTTACTGAAAAGCGGTTATGGTAATTACCTGATGAAACTGGCAGCCGGAGAATTGTAAACATTATTCTGTTTATGGGTAAAAATATAAGGAGGAGCATATATTCAGTAGTTCTGTTTATGGGCTTGTCTTTATCTGGTTTTACCCAAACTATAATAACCGGAAAAATTTACGACGCGCAAACACGCGAGCCAATGCCATTCGTAAATGTGCTACTGAAAAATACTACAGTAGGAACATCTAGTGACTTTGAAGGAAATTACAAAATAACAACATACACAAATTCCGATTCGCTGCTTGTTTCTTACATTGGTTATACGCCCATTGCAAAAGCCATAAAAAACCATCAAACACAAACCATCGATATTTTCCTTTCACCCGAAGCTGCTGCGTTAACAGAGGTTACCATACATCCCGGCGAAAACCCTGCCTGGAAGATAATGAGAAAGGTTATGGAGCATAAAGAACAAAATGATCCAAGTTATATTCCCGCTTATCAATATGAGATATACAATAAACTAGAGTTTGACCTAAATAACATTCCAAAATCAGCTGAGAATAAAAAACTCCTTAAACCGGTAAATTTCATTTTCAAGAATATTGATAGCAGCAATGTAAAGGAGAAACCTTATTTGCCGGTATTTATTTCCGAAGCTGTATCAGACTATTATTACAGAACCAATCCGCGGTTTAAGAAAGAGGTTATAAAAGCTACACAATTTTCGGGGTTTAAAAACCAGAGTGTAGGACAGTTTACGGGTGATATGTATCAGAATGTAGACATTTACAAAAATACTTTCCTGATTTTCGGGCAGGAGTTTAACAGTCCGATTACATATAGCTGGAACGTTTTTTATAAATACTACTTGATTGACAGTGTGAACCTTGACGGGCACTGGTGCTATCATATACAATTCAAGCCAAAACATAAACAAGATTTTGCTTTCTCAGGCAATATGTGGATAGCTGATACATCGTATGCTTTGCAGCGCCTTGAAATGACTATGCCGAGTGATGTGAACATCAATTTTGTTCAGGGTTTCAGTGTAATACAGGAATACACCCAGGTAGATAAAAAATACTGGATGCAGAGTAAAAACAAACTTATTATTGATTTTGCCCTCGACAAGAAAGGCACAGGCATATATGGAAGAAAAACAACACTCTATGATAATTTTATAATTAACCAGCCCAAAGACGACAAGTTCTATGATATAACCAACAATATTGAAGTTCTGGATAGTGCAGAATACCACACAACCAAATATTGGGATTCCATTCGCCAGGAACCTCTGTCGAAAAATGAAAAGAACATTTATAAGATGGTCGATACGGTTCAATCACTTCCCATATACAGGCATGCATACAGTGCAACTGTGTTACTCGTAACCGGCTATCATACTTTCGGCAATTTCGATCTTGGCCCTATCACCAACCTCTTTAGCTATAATACTGTGGAGGGGCCACGCTTGAAGTTCGGCGGGCGTACCAGTGATTTATTCAGCCAATGGTACGAATTAAGTGGCTACGTGGCGTATGGCTTCCTTGACGAGAAGTTTAAATACAATTTTGGTTTCAAAACTTATATTACTAAAACACCGTGGCAGCAGATTGAAATGCACTATACTGATGATTTACAAATTCTGGGCCGTTCAGATGATATATTCGGGCGCGATAACATTCTCACTTCATTACTCTCCCGTTCACCTGTTGGCAACCTTACCCGTGTACAGGAAACAAAATTCACTTACGACAGGGATATATTTACTGGCCTGGAAATGAAAATATCTTATATCGACAGAATTTTTAGCCCATTGGGGAATAATGTTTACATATTTACCGGTGACTATGGGCAACATTTTACAAAGCCTAATATTACAGCCCCTGCACTACAGTTGTATATGAACTTTTCATATGATGACAAATATATTCTTGCCAACATGAGCCGCACTGAACTGGGCACACGTTACCCTACCCTGATATTGCAATACACAGCGGGACTTCAAGGTATTTTCGGAGGTGATTATTTATACCACAAAATAGTTATCGGATTTAACCAGATATTGCACATCAATCCTTTTGGCGATACGCACTATAGCATTGTAGCAGGTAAAATTTTCGGTACGGTTCCGTACCCGTTAATGGAATTGCATCCGGGTAATGAAACTTATATTTATGATGATAATTCATATAATATGATGAACTACTATGAATTTGCCAGTGATAAATACATCGGGCTTAATATTGAACACCATTTTGAAGGGTTCTTTTTCAACAAAGTACCTTTCTTCAGGAAACTGAAATGGAGGGAAGTAGCCGGCGGAAAATTCCTGATTGGTTCAGTAAACCCTAAGAATGAGCAATTGCTTATTTTCCCTTCCACCTTGCGTAGTCTTAACAGCGGACCTTATTCTGAAGCTGATTTGGGCATAGAAAACATCTTTAAGTTTTTCCGGGTAGATGCTTTATGGAGGCTTTCGTATCTTAACGACCCGGGTATTTCACGTTTTGCAATAATGGGCACACTTCAACTTATCTTCTAACTATGATTTTACGAACAACTGAACTTATAAAAAGGTACAAACGCCGCACTGTAGTCAACAAAGTATCTATTGAGGTACAACAAGGAGAAATTGTGGGTTTACTTGGCCCCAATGGCGCCGGAAAAACAACTTCATTCTATATGATTGTGGGGCTAGTGAAACCTAATGAAGGGGATATTTTCCTGGAGGACACAGTTATAACGCACGAGCCTATGTACAAAAGGGCAAAACGCGGCATCACTTATCTTCCACAGGAACCGTCGGTATTCAGGAAACTGAGTGTAGCCGATAACCTGCGACTTGTATTGGAAATGACAGGGTTGAGCAAAACAGAACAAAAAGAAAAACTTGAAAACCTGCTCGATGAGTTTGGCCTAATGCATATACGCGATTCAAGGGGCGATGTGCTGTCGGGTGGTGAACGCAGAAGGACAGAAATAGCCCGCTGCCTGGCTGTTGACCCTGCCTTTATTTTGCTCGATGAACCTTTCGCAGGTATTGACCCTATAGCGGTTGAGGATATTCAGAAAATTATTCGCGCCCTGAAAAAGAAAAATATTGGAGTACTCATTACCGACCATAATGTGCATGAAACATTATCTATTACGGACAGAGCCTACTTATTATATGAAGGCAGGATATTAAAAGCAGGTAATGCATCTGAACTGGCAAACGACCCTGAAGCACGTAAACTATACCTGGGTGAGAAGTTCGAGTTAAGGAAATAGAATGAAAACTACCCTTTCAAAATACGATATTGCTTTCAACGAAGCTGTTGAAAGACTTAACAAAGCACAACGTGAAGCTGTTGAAGCTGTTGAAGGGCCTGTGCTTGTTATTGCAGGGCCCGGTACGGGAAAAACACAAATACTGGCAACACGCATAGGCAAAATATTGCAAAATACCGATTCACAACCGCACAATATTCTTTGCCTTACCTATACCGATACCGGCAGAATAGAAATGCGTAACAGGCTGTTTACACTTATTGGGCCTGCCGCACACCGGGTTAATATACATACCTTCCATTCTTTCTGTAATGAAGTGATACAGGACAATCTATCCTACTTTGGCAAACAGAATCTGGAGGCTATTTCCGAACTGGAAGAAATTGAATTGTTCCAGCGTTTGCTTGATTCCTTACCTAAGGAAAGCCCTTTAAAGAAATTCAAAGGAGATATTTCCTATGAAACCTTCAGGGTGAGAAATCTTTTCTCCCTTATGAAAAGGGAAGCATGGAGCATTGAATTCCTGAATAAACAAATTGACGCATACATAAGTGAACTGCCTTCTAAAGAAGGTTTCTTTTATAAAAGGAAGTATAAAGAGTTTAATGCAGGAGATCCCAACCCGGTAAAGGTTAAAGAGGAAACCGAGAATATGGAAAAACTGCGTGCTGCCGTTAACCTCTACCCGATTTATGTAGAGATGATGAATGAAATAGCGCGCTATACGTTCGACGATATGATATTATGGGTACTCGCTGCCTTTAAGGAAAACCCCAATATGCTGATTTCATACCAGGAACGCTTTCTCTATTTCCTGGTCGATGAGTTCCAGGACACAAGCGGTTCGCAAAACTTATTACTGAGGTACCTTATTGAGTATTGGGATGCGCCCAATGTATTTGTAGTAGGTGACGATGACCAGTCGATCTTTTCATTCCAGGATGCGAACGTGGAAAACATTAGCCGCTTTGCAAGCCAGTATGAGCATGATATTAAGAAAATTGTTTTGACCGAAAACTATCGTTCAACCCAGGTAATACTAGATATTGCAAAGAAACTTATTGAACACAACAAAGAGCGTATAGTAAATGAAGATAGCACACTCGATAAGAACCTTGTTGCTTCTAATCCAAAGCTGAAAGCTATTGTTACTGCACCCGAAATAGTAGAATATCCTAATACTTATCACGAAGCTATTTGCGTAGCCCATGAAATTGAGCAACTGACGGTAAATGGTACCACGCCTAAAGAAATAGCTGTAATATACCGTAACCACAGGCAGGTTGAAGACCTTGTTACCTATCTTGAAAAAAAGAAGATTGGAGTGAATATGAAGCGGAATATGAACTTGCTTGAGCTTCCTTTTGTAAATAAAATTCTTACTATTCTTGAATACATAGTATCTGAAAACGATACGGCTTACAGTGGCGACGAGCTGCTCTTCGAAATTCTTCACTTCGATTTCTTTAAAATTCAATCGCTCGATATTGCCAGGATCAGCCTTGAGGTTGCCCAGAAAAGTTATGGAAACAGGCGTGAGAAATATTCGATAAGACTAGCCATAAGCGAACAAACCGATGGCGTGGCAGATTTGTTTAGCAAGGCTGAAGTAAATGAATTGAAGCGGGTTAGCAGGGTGCTGGAATACCTGGTTGGCAAAATGAATAACATTACCCTTCAGGAACTTTTTGAGGAAGTTGTCCGTGAAGCCGGAATATTGAACTATGTAATAAACTCGCCTGAAAAGCCATGGCTGATGCAGGTACTTACGGCCATGTTCAGTTTTATAAAAGCCGAAACACGCAAGGACCCTAACCTTACCCTGGCACGCCTGCTGAATATGATAGACACTATGAGAAAGAGTTCTATCCGGATAGAGATGCAGAAAATATCGGCTGTTGAGAACGGTGTGAACCTGATGACGGCACACGGTTCTAAGGGTACAGAATATGAACATGTTTTTATAATTGGCTGCAACAGGAATATATGGGACGATAGAAATTCTGCCGGAGCACGTACCTTCAAACTCCCTGACAATCTATCGGCAGGTAAGCACGAGGTTGATGAACTGGAAGAAGCCAGAAGATTATTTTACGTAGGAATAACAAGGGCTAAGACACATCTCGCTATGTCGTACCCTGTTATGGATGAAAAAGGTAAGCAACTGGAACGTTCTGCCTTTATTGGAGAAATATTAGAAAGCAGCGACCTGGTTGAAACGAAAAAACAAGCAGATGAAAGTACTCTTACCGATTTCCTTGAACTGCAATATACTGCCAAAGCAGCCCCGCAAATTGAACTTATAGACAGGCAGTACATTAATAAGTTATTGGAGAATTATTCTTTAAGCGTTACTCATCTAAGCAATTATCTCGATTGCCCTATTAAGTTCTATTATCAAAATCTTATACGGGTACCCGCTGCCAAAAGTGAATCAATGGCATTTGGTAGCGCCATACACTCAACACTACAGGCTTTGTTCGAGAAAATGAAGGACAATAACAATACGTTTCCGAGCAAAGGCGTAATGATGAATGACTATGTAATGTATATGCACAGGAACAGGGAATCGTTCACTAAAGAACAATTTAACCGCAGGCTTGAATATGGCGAGAAGATATTACCGGCTTATTACGATTTCTATATAAACAAATGGAACAAAATAGTAAGCCTTGAATTAAATATCCGCAATGTTGAAGTAAAAGGGGTGCCGCTTAACGGAAAATTGGATAAACTGGAATATGATGGTAAGAAAGTGAATGTGGTAGATTATAAAACAGGCAGGTACGATAATGCTAAAAAGAAATTAGTCCGGCCAAATGATAATACTCCTGTTGGAGGAGATTATTGGAGGCAAGCCGTTTTTTATAAAATATTGCTCGATAACCAAAAACGGTACGATTGGGTGGCACAAAGCTCGGAGTTTGATTTTGTGGAGCCTGTTAAGGATGAATACAAAAAGGAAAAAATTGACATTACACCTGAAGATATTGAAACTGTAACCAGTCAGATAACAGATACCTGGCAGAAAATTCAAAACCACGAATTTGATAAGGGATGCGGCAAAGAAGACTGCCACTGGTGCAATTTTGTGAAAGACAACCACCTGCATGTTGCCTTGCATGAAGCAACCGATGAAGAATAAAGGTATTCTTCATACTTTTGCAGCCCATTTTATGGCTCTGTAGTACAACGGATAGTATGGAAGTTTCCGGAACTTCTGATCCAGGTTCGATTCCTGGCGGGGCCACTAAGCAGGTTTCAATAATAAATTATTGCATTACAAGCCTGCCCGTTTTTATAATATCGTTCCCACTTAGAACAGTATATAAATATATTCCACTGTTCAATCCGTCGCGATTAAGTATCGTTTCCTTTCCCGAAAAATCACCTTGCTTTACCAACTGGCCGCTAATGTTATAAAGGCTTATAGTACCCTTGTCAACTTCATTAGTGAATGAAAAAGTAACAGAACTTGTGAATGGATTTGGATATACACTAACATTTTCGTCGGCTGTAATAGACTGAATACCAGCCGGGTTAATTTCAGCAATTACCAGATGGGTAGTGTTCCAAAGGTCGCCGGCATCGGCACTGCCGTTATTATTAACAGCATTTAATGCGCCCCAGAAGGAAATAGTTCCTGTTCCTTTAGCCGGTGCAGTCCAATTGAACGTTTTAACATATTTTGTTCCATTTCCGCCCGATCCGGTGGTAGGAGAAACGGAGCACTATGTTCCATCACACCCACCGTACGGTTAAACCCTGGTGCGGTATATTGGGTGGTTTTTGGATAAGGAGCATTAAATGTTCCGGCGTTAGTAGCCGATGCAACTGCCGCCGCACCTGTTATGCAACCCAACTGAAAACCGAAAGCCGGTTGATTTGTAGAACCATTATTTACTCCGCTTATAGTTACAGTATAACTTCCTCCGCCTACATAGTATTTAGTGGGTATTCCTGCTGAATCGAGTTCTATGGAAACGGCAATATTAGCTGTAGCAGAAGTAGCATGGCAGCCACCGAATATTGTGGTGCAGCCGTTTGAATTGCCAACATTCGTTTCTGCACCTGTGCAGTCATAACCATTGTTTGCAGCGCCGGTTTTATATGCACATATCACAATATAAAATATACTTCCTAAAATTGCCCATTTAATTAGTTTCAATTTTTTCATAATTACAGTTTACAATTGGATAGTTAATAATAGCACTTGTTATTTTGTTATAGATGTAAACCTTAAGTGAAAGGTGGGGTGTTAACAAAAAGATAACAATTGATTGTACTATAAAGTATCTTCAACATGGTTATTGAACGGATTAATTGCCCGGCTTAAAAGAAAAAGTACCTTTACTAAAGACACTTTAACAGATTATTCTTATAATTGGACTATAGACGAATGGATAATTCTGAAAAAATACAACAATTACTGGCAGAATTGAAAGTTTGCCCTGAAAAGGATATAAATAAATACCTTTCTCCTGTACTTGATTTATTGCCTCTATTACCGGGAAACGAACAGACAAGCATACTTACCGGTTTTTATAATTGGGCGAAAGAAAATATGGCTGAACAGTCCTCCAAATTACCTTATGGGCAATTCATGCTTGGGTTTGTCGGTTTTTTCACTGAAAAGTATGAAGATTCATTGTTACTCCTTCACGAGGCAAGAGGGCAGTTCGAAGAAAGCAATAACCTTGATTGTGTGGCACTATGCGATACAGTATCTGGCGGAATATATCGTACACTTGGCAATGTTGACCTTGCACTGAATGCTTTATGGGAAGCATATGCACAACATAAAAAATCAGGTAATTTCCCATATCATTTATTGGCTGCCTCTTACCAGATTGCAAGCATATACCTTGAGCAGGGCAACTACCAAGAAGCGGAATCTCTTTTCGAAGATACATTAGCCTCGGCAGAAAAACAGAACTATACCATATTTGTCTCAAATTCATTACAGGGATTAGGGAAGCTATATATGCTGCTCAAAAAACACGAAGAGGCAAAAGAGACCTTAGAACGTTCACTGGAAAATGCCCGGAAAACAAATTCACCCTTATTCATTTCAAAACCTTTGACTGATCTTGCAGGCTATTATTTTGAAACAGGTGACTATAATGAATCATTAAAATTTCACTTACAGGCTTTAGCCTTGCGCGAACAAAACAATCTGTTAGGTGGGGCAATAACCAATCTTATAGCCATTGCCGGAATACAAATTAAACAAAACAAACCCGACGAGGCTATTGCCACGTTGAAAAAAGGTTTGGCCCTGGCCGAACAGTTAAAAGTGAAGCCCAAAATTCACCAATTGCATCAGAAATTGTCGGAGATGTATGAAACCAGTAAGGAATTTGACAAAAGCCTGCACCATTATAAAATATTTCATGAAATAAAGGCGCAAGTAGAGGCAGAAGACTCAACAAAAAAAGTGAAGAACCTGCAATTGATATTTGAAGCGGAGCAAACTAAAAAGGAGAATGTTATTATAAAAAAACAAAAAGCGGAAATTGAAGAGAAAAATACGGAACTGGAAGATAAAAACAAAATTATAGAGGAGAAAAACAGAGACATTATTGACTCTATAAATTATGCCAAACGTTTGCAGGATGCCATATTGCCGCCAATAAGTTTAATACAACAACATCTGCCAGAATCGTTCGTCTTATATAAACCCAAAGATATTGTTGCAGGTGATTTTTATTGGATGGAGCAGGCAGGGCCTGCGCTTTTTATAGCTGCTGCTGATTGCACAGGTCACGGCGTACCCGGTGCATTAGTAAGCGTAGTTTGTTCCAATGCTTTAAACAGAACGGTTAAAGAATTCAAAATAACCGAACCGGGTAAAATACTGGATAAAGTACGTGAACTGGTTTTAGAGACATTTGAGAAAAGCGAGAGCAATGTACAGGACGGCATGGACATTTCTTTAGCCGCCATTAGCTATACCAATGGTGGCATTGGGGTTAAATGGAGCGGCGCATATAATTCACTCTTATATGTTCAGCATGGAGAAATGAAAGAAATAGATGCCGACAAACAACCGATAGGAAAGAATGATAACCCTCTACCCTTCAATACCCATCATTTAAAATTAGAGAAGGGGAATACCATTTATCTTTTTACTGATGGTTATGCGGACCAGTTTGGCGGACCTAAAGGAAAAAAATTCAAATACAAAGCATTAAGTGAAAAATTAAAAATGATAAGTGAACAGCCCATGGCTATACAAAAGCAAATACTTAATGATACCATTGAAGAATGGAAAGGCAATTTAGAACAGGTAGATGACATTCTGATAATAGGTATCAGGGTATAGTACTCCTTATTTATACCCTATTTCTTCCGATAGTTTTATTTTACTCTTCGCAAAGTTGCCCGTACCAAAAGCTATTTCTTTGCCCTCTTCATTTAGTAGCCTCGATTGTGCAACAAACAAATTTTCTGATGAATACCTTACCTCTCCAATGGCTTTCAGCACTCCGCGGTTTGCAGGCCTGATAAGGTTTATGTTGAATGAAGTGGTGAGTACAAATACATCTTCTACTATCGAATTCACCGCAAAAAAAGCAGCATCATCAAGCAATTTAAAATATACCGAACCATGTATTGCCCCTAATGCATGGAAATATTTTTCAGAAATGGTGAGCCCTATCTCCGCCATTCTGGGAGAAATCTTAATAGTGGTGGTATCGAATATCGAGGTATTGATTTTGGCATGCAAATACATGCTTTCCAATTTCCTGAAATGCTCCTGGTTCATATATAATAATTGAAGTGAATCTTAAGCAGAGGGCCGGTTAAATTCTTAACTCAACTCCAATTCTACCTTTGCATTCTTGTCATTATGCACACGCTTAGGCTTTGTTCTGAATTTAGGAATAAACAAGCCGAGAATATAGACCCTGAAGATAAACCACCAGAACCCGTGACGTTCAATCAATTTTGGGTCAAGTGTATGTTCAATTTTCCAATGTTCTTCCGGTGCTTTGCTCCAATGCAAACCAGCCTTATCGTGATGAACGGTATGAAAACCATTATTCAAAAGAGTAAAATTTAATACAGCGCTTGTAAAATTCCTGGAATGGTCTATTTCTGATTCTTCGTCGGCATGTACGTGTTGTACATAATTAAATATCATAACACTGTAGGTAGCCATTTGCTGCGGAAGAACTACATACAGTAATGCTTTCTTCCAATCAAGAATCAGCATTATGCCTACAAAAAGAACCAGTACGGCAATCTGGGCAAGACATAAATAATATTGCTTTTTCGATTTTACTTTTACCTGTTTCAAATACGCTCTCAGCACAATTTGCTGATAATAGCTGCTGATGGTAGGATAAGAGATCAGGGTCAACAAATTATTCCTTTCACTAACACGGTAGGTAATAGTGTAATCACCAATCTTGTTATTCATCTTATGGTGGTTCTTGTTATGCGTCGGAACCCATGCCCACACAGGGAAACCATAAAAACAGGTAAGCCACCAGTCGGTAAGTATATTAAGGTTATTATTCCTCCACATTGGCAAATGATTGTGGTTGTGTGCCATAACTGCTACAGTTACAGCCATAAACATAGCCCATCCGAATAACCATGGGTTAAACGATTTAAGGTTCCACTGAACAACAAGCAACGCGGTTGTTATTGCCATGAATACCAATGATCTTACGTCTGCTTTATATCTTAACATTACTATATTATTTGTATAGTTTTTTCGCCTTTTGTACTAAAAATAACACTTATTGAATTTCAGTAAATAGCACCTATCAGTCGCAAAGTTAATATGTTTTTTCCATTTATTGCAAAATCACCCTTAACCTTATGTTAAAATGGGGAAATGTGACTCCGGTCACAGGTCATTTTTGCCAGTAGAAAACCAGCTAAATCCTATTTCCCTTGCTTCTTTGACAACAACTTGTATAACCGCCGACAGCCCCGTTCTAGCAGAATCAATAGGTAAACCGCGGTTGCTATAACCGCAGCCAGTATTACTAAAATCATCAGAAAAATGAACCAGTCACTCGAAGAAGAGCCATTGTTGGCCAAATGACCAATCTCTAAGTGGAATTTCATTTTTTGTTACGGTTATTTGCTGAACGCATTTAATACCGGTGGATACATAACATACAATATCATTAGTACAAGGTGCGAGAATCCGTAGAACACAATAATTGCTTTATTTATTTTCTTCAATACATTGTATTCAAGCACATTTTTATAAAAAACTATTGAGAAAACAAGTGCAATGGGTTGCAACAGCATATAAACTATCCAATTGTGTTTGGGTAGATATATAATTGGAAGTAAGTTGATAAGCACAATGCTTAAGAAACTGTAAATGCGGTTTGTGGTTGTCATGGTTTTGGTTGTTTTAAAATCCTGATTATAAATAGTACTATTCCTGAAAGAACAATTGCTTCACCTGCTGAAAATATCCACCAGTTATAGCTTGAAGGAATATAATGTGCAATTTCATCGAACATATCCTGGTTGCCGGTAAGCCTCCAGATGTGTGATGCGGGGTTTCCTTGCCCCATGTATATAAAGTAATCCTGTATGAAAGAGAAGATGATAACTAAACTGCCTGTTATCAGCAATAACCACTCTTTGGCTTTCAGGTGGGCATCGTAGTTCTTTTCCTGGAAGTTTATTACGGCAATTGTAAGCACAACCATAGTCAGTGAAACAAGGCAAGGCGCAAGCACCGGCCCTACCCAAGGGACAGGTATAAGGAACAAGATATCCCAGGTAAATAATGATTCCGGCCAGCCAATAAAGGCTTTAAGAAATACGTAATAAAAGATATCCCACACGGCAAAGCAGTAAATGAAAAAAGCAAATTTCTGTGAAGTGTTTTTCCCGGCCAGCACGCCAATACCAACCAGCATAATAATAGTAGCAGCCTCGCGAAGGAACTCTATCATAGCAATATCGTGCGCTACAGGGGTAAGCGGAAACTGGAAACCATTTGGATAATATATCCTCCGCAGATAGATTACTATCGCGCTTTCCATAAAACCCATGGCTATACTAAAAGCGGTAAGCCAAATCATTCTTGTTGTTAGTGATTTCATTTGGAATTTGATTTGATTGATGTTCTGCAAAATACGTAAAGACAAACTGAACTGATACAGTAGATGAAGAAAAACACGCATGGACCGATTCCGTACATGATGCCGGAAAATGTCATGATGCCTAAAACTACTGCAAGCGGCAGCATTATAAAAGGCATGTACCGCCTCATAAGCGGAAATAGAGCAAATTCATTCACCCGTTTATCGCTGAGTGCAATGGGAAGGAAAATAAAGGCACATAGAATACCGGGTGTTACAAAATCTATCACCAGGCTCGCAGCTATCATCTGAAATGATTCGCTGCCCGAAAACTTCATAACTGAAAACGGAATAACAAGGAAGCAGGACAGGAAAATACCTGCTGTAAATGTTATTATATATGTAATAGTGAGAATCCTTATAGCACGTACCATGGCAATCTTAATTATAGTAGGTTGATATTTTATCAATGCGGGTATTGGGCAACTCTTTGCAAAGCTTATCGTAATCGTCGGCTCTTATATTGCTCAAGTGGAGCTCCTTCAGGTTTTTCAAACTGTATAAAGGAGAATAATCATAAATGGCATCGTTACGCAGGTCAAGCGTTTCGAGCTTTGAAAAGGTCTCAATACCTTTAAGGCTCCTTATTGAATTATAGCTTAAATCAAGGGTTCTTACATTTGAAAACTGAAGCAGGTTCTGCAGGAACATTGTTTTAGTGTAATGAAGATGCAGTTCGTTTATATTATGGAAGTCAGAAAACAATTTCAGCACCCTATCTGTTATATTAACCTCCGATAAGTCAAGTACAGTAAGCTTATCTGTAAATTCAGGTGAGGTCAGTTCATTATATACTTTCATATCATCATAACACCACGACCTTGAGTCGGTGAATTCATGGTTATTGAGAATATGATAAAGCCTCATGCAGTAGTTTTCATCTATGCGGCGACGTCTATACAATGAATCCAATGTTAATTCCGATTCTGCCGGCCTGTTTTCAATATAGGGCAACATGTTGGGTATCGCAGCATCCGACAAACTGAGCAGGTAATCGGCATCAACATCTTTTATATGTTTCACATTGTAGCAAGTTACAATCCTCGACCAATCAGGGAAAGCAAGAATAATAAGCAGCATATAAAATATCCAGCCGTTCTTCCGGAACAGGTACATATTGCTTTTTGCCCTTTGTATTTTTATGAGTGTAGTGGCAAGGCCTACCAGTGTAAGTAACAAGTAAACGTATACACCTATTCTTTTATAGGTAAGCCCATATTCATCTATATATGAATAATTGCGGCAGGCAGTTGAGAACAACATAAAGGCATTCTGAATAACCCACAAACTCGCAAGTGTCTTAACTGTTTTGTTCTTTTCATAAAAATTCAATGCGCCCCGGAAATAGAAAAGTATCAGCGCAATGGCTATTATAATAGAAGTAATAAGCATATCAGTCCCCTGGTGAACGAACTGTTTATGGGTAACCCCTAAAGGCAATTTGCTGCCGCCGAACATGAAGTTAATATCAAGGCCATTTACTATCAGAAGCAGAACGTTTAACAAAACGAACAACAGTGTGGCAGAGAAGTTCTCATCCACCATGCTTAATTCTTTTCCAAAGAAAATGGATGGCTTCAGGCTCGCACCCGATAAATTATCCGATGCATTGTCAAGGCTATTCAGCCCCTCTATTCTTTTCTGGTAAAAGAAACCATATATTAAAAAGAAACCCAGGGATGTAAAAACAACCCAGTCCCATGAAATAAAATCAAGATTTATTTTACTGGCCAGCGCATCAAACAGGGTGCTGGAAGAACGATAGATAAAGAAGAAGACAAGGGTTATAACGATAGGCACTAGTATAAGCAACCAGCTTCTTTTGCGTGTAGTAGTATTTGCCTCTTTTACGGCTCTTTTTTCATAATAGTCTATCACTACAAAAACCGGGGTAGAAACATAAGAATAAGCGGAATGGAGCAATGAAATAACCACTGAAGTGTGGGCATCAAAACTTAATGACGATAAAAAGCTTAAGGAAATAATGTTAGCAGTTACCGCCAATGCATTACCATGTATAGTAACACAAACTGAAGAAAGCAAACAACCTAATGCCGCCAATGACCAGTCGAAGTTTTTTGCCACTTTTTTATCTTTCACATACAGGAAAACAATTAATGCCAGGTTGAAGATGAAGAAGTTAATACCTGCCGTTTGGTTGTAAAAAAGCAAACTGTATAGCAGTACTGAAAAAGTGATGATCCAATCGTTTCGTTTCATGGTTGTTTGGTTTAATAGTTAGTAGTTTGTGAATTTGATTCTAGGCGGTATGCGTCCCAATAAATGAGCGATAAAAGGAAGTAACCTACCACTCCGAATGAACAATCAATAAGCTGCCACCATACAGGAATACCCCGCATGCCGCCACAGATAAATGCAAGTGGGAAAATCATGATACAGGCAATGCGGCCGAATTGTATTACCCATATATTTCTTACTGGGTCTTTTAAAGGGCCTAAAAATGCCACAGCAATTACCAAATGAGAAAATGCCAGCCAATCGGTTCCATATGCCATAAAAGGATACGCAGTCTCGGTTTCCTTTATGCCATTATATACCCGTTCAATCCATTCTGATATAAATGCAATTTTATGTGCGGCAAAAAACTGGTGAAGGGTTGTAATCTCTATCAATAAGGGGAAAGCAGTTATACCACTCAGGCAAAGGCAAATAATAAACACAATTATCCGCCTCCTTACTCTCTCCCTTATTTTGTGTTCCAGTTGTTTATTCATAATCATTTATTTAAAAGTACTTTGAATTTCAAAGTTTATGGGTAAAAAAATTTATTTTCTGTTTTTCAATAAGTTTTCAAGGGCATCGAGGTGTTCATTAAATGCTTTTTTACCTGCTTTTGTTACAGCGTACGATGTGTTAGGTTTCTTTCCCACAAATTGCTTTTTCACTTCCACGTATTGCATTTTTTCAAGGGCAGTTATATGGCTGGCCAGGTTACCGTCGGTTATATCGAGCATTTCCTTCAGTGTAGGAAAGTCAACCCAATCGTTTACCATCAGGATAGACATAATGCCCAACCTGATACGGCTTTCGAACGCTTTATTTAAATCTTCAATTTGATTTTTCATATTTAAAATACATCACCGTCCCGTAAATAATATGCATAACTCCAAACCCAATTGACCAGAACAAAAGTGAATATTCCATAAACCAGGAAGCAATAAGCCCCAATACAATTTCACAAATTCCAAGATAACGAATATCGTTCAATGTATATTTACTGGCGTTTAGCAAAGCGAGCCCGTAAAATATTAAGGTAGCAGGGCCAATTAAACCCAATACCCTGTTATATAATAGTGCAAAACAAAACAACCCGCCTGCAGCCAGTGGAATAAATAAATTAATTAGTACACGTTTTGCGGTCGTGTCCCATATACCAAATCCTTTCTTTCTTGAATTTCTTACCGTAAAAAATATTCCGGCAGCTAATGAAGCAATAAGTACAAGAGCACCTGTAATAAAACAGAAAGCAAAAAAATCGAATCGTTGTTCACTGGTACCGCTTGCATAATCGTAAATGGCAGCATTGTTCAGGCCAACATGGAAATGGTAGTAGACCACTGCAGCGCCAATAAGCGCACATATTCCTGCCGACACACCCGATAACCCGCTTAACGATATAAACCGGGATGAGCGTTCCATCATGGAACGTATCTCTGTAAGTGCCTCTAATTGCTCATTTTGCTTGTTCATGGTATAATATTTAAAAGTACTTTGCAGCACAAAGTTAATATAAATTCTGAATACCCAAGAAAAATTTTCAAAAACTTAACTTTGCATGGTGGAACCTTCAGATGATAACCCATTTAAGAAAGACCTGGTAGAAGGGGTTGACTTCTATTATAACGAAGATGGGTACAAAGTATTTACCGAAGCCTATCATTTAAAGCGGGGTTATTGCTGCCAGAATGGATGCAAACATTGCCCTTACGGGTTTCACGATAAATTAAAACCCAAGAAAAAACCTGATTGGTAACAATGCGTTCGTTCCTCAGAGTGCTGGCTTTCTGCTACAAATACCTTAATAGGGAAGAAAATATTTATTGAACCGGGTGTGAAAATGGAATGTGCCATATTGAATTCCACCTCGGGCCCAATATACATTGGCAAGAATGCCGAGATAATGGAAGGCGCTATACTTAAGGGGCCAATTGCTATAGGTGAAGGAAGTATTGTGAAAGCCGGTGCGAAAATTTACGGAGCTACTACCATTGGGCCACATTCTAAAGTAGGCGGAGAAATAAGTAATTCTGTCATATTTGGTTATTCTAACAAAGGGCACGATGGATTTTTAGGTAATTCAGTGTTAGGTGAATGGTGCAACCTAGGGGCCGATACCAATAATTCAAACCTGAAGAATAACTACTCTGACGTAAAGCTTTGGGATTATGCACAAGGGAAAGAAGTATCTACCGGGTTAACTTTCTGTGGGCTGATGATGGGCGACCATTCCAAATGCGGTATTAATACCATGTTCAATACAGGGACTGTAGTTGGTGTTAGCGCTAATATTTACGGCGGAGATTTCCCGCCTAAGTTTGTTCCTTCATTCAGTTGGGGTGGGGCAGATGGGTTTACAACCTACGAGTTTGACAAGGCTTGCGAAACAGCAGAACGTGTATTCGAACGCCGCCACAAAAAGTTCGATAAGGTAGAAAAGGAAATGCTAGCTAAGGTTTTTTCGGCTG
>Ga0206857_1016_pt1 | contig 47450 bp, 33 predicted proteins | sample Alteio_BWOrgCont_49_FD_152865 | JGI IMG/M metagenome (GOLD analysis project Ga0206857, IMG submission 152865) | Enriched cells from forest soil in Barre Woods Harvard Forest LTER site, Petersham, Massachusetts, United States -... | ecosystem: Environmental > Terrestrial > Soil > Temperate forest >...
GATTTCAATGATTTTGGTATCGGCCGTCAAACCTATACTGATTCCGCTTTCTTGAGAACTGCGGGAGCTGCTCCTGAGTTTGGCCTTTATAATACATCCTCCTTGGCTTTCCCAGCAAACTTTAATCCTACTCATCCTGAATTGTCAGAGTATGATTTCGTCCATCAGAACCAGGACATTACCTACAATATCCATAATGATTTCTTAACTAGCACAGATCCTAATTACCAACACAGCGTGGATGAACGTCAAACTAAGAAATTCAATGGTGACGTGATTGAAACCGATTTGTTGGACGCCAAGAATGGTCATCAATACATTTCTCGTAAAATCAAATCCACCCACGATGGTATTCCTGGTTTAATCCATGTGGCTGATGGTACCCAAACTGAAATGTGGGCCTATGATCCCACCAAACCAGGATATAGTCGTCCAGTCATGGTGGCAGATAGCAGCCGTTTGATGACCGCCGAGACCGGCGTTCAAATTAACGCCAGCAATCTCTACCATGTACCAGCTACCGCGATTTTCAATACCGTGCATCGTATCCGCTATCAAGGAACAAGCTACTTTACCGAATTGGGTGACTTGAGCTCCACCAGCCATGATTATCAACAGGTGCGTAATAATTTAGGTAATGTGGAAATCAGCTTGTTTGGACGCAAGGATGCGGGCGACTTTATTCAGGACCGTGCGGTTTACAACGTCTACGGCACCGGCGTGGGCGAATATGGCAACTTTGATATCGCTACTGACTCCATCACCACTTCCGGCACCCGCGGCCATGAGATAGTCAATTCCTTTTCGAACAACTCCGCCATTACTAATCAAGATCGATTTGTGGTCTACAGGACCCAGAAGGGCATGGATGTTGAGGGCTTAAGCTTGACCGATAATATGTATACCAATTTCGGCAATATCACCAACTACTTGCATTCTCATGGCGGCATCTTGAAATTAGCTCATCCCAATGAAGCCCTAACCCAGGCTAAGGATGATAAGGGCCGTGAAATCTTTGTGTTCTCAGGATATGACGATTTTGATCAAACCACTGGCTTTGGCAAAGGTGAACCTTCCTTTGTCACCATCAATCAATACGATGACAATGCGGTTAGCCAGCCATTCGCCGTCGGCAGCAAAACTTAATTTATACGATGAGCGCATGGGTTCAGATTATCCAAGAGATAACTTTGATCAATTGCGCAATTTCATGACAACCAACCCTCAAGTGATCGCCTCCTTGAACCATTTAAGATTTGAAGATGGCGCGGCTGTCTACGATGTGGGCGATGGCCAGGGCGGTGGTGAGGTTGATCAGCGTGAAAAGGGCCTACGCACCGTGGCCTTGCGCCTGGATGGCACCATGTTCCGCAATCACTATCAGGATAGCAGTAATGAACCATTCAAGAATCTCTACTTTGATCATAATGAATTGCCATCTTATCAGACCAGGATCGACAGCGGCGTTGAGCGGCCTGATATGATCTTCCGCCCATCATTCTTTAATTATCCAATTGGAAAAGATGGAAGGCCAACAGCCAACAGTAAGCCGTATGTATTGATCAATGGCTATAAGAATCCTGCCCGCAAAGCTGATGGCAGTTTTGATTTAAGCGTTCCAACTGATTCTACTTTAAGTTTAGGCGGCACAACTTTAAAGGTTCGTGGCAGTAATGGCAACAGAAACACACCGTTCTCGTCCATCTTTAGCGCAGACGATATCATGCGCAACAATGGATTTGGCAGCCGTATGCATTCTTCCATCGACGATGAGGCTAATGATGCATTTGGCTATGGCTTGCAACATACCAGTGAGAATGTGATTGTCGCAAGACAGCTAAGCCCATCAGGCAGCAGCCCTGTGGTGCCAGTGCAACAGGCCGCCGGGACAAGCCGGGTGGCCACCTACGATGACTTTACTTCATCTCACACCGAAGAAGGCAAATTTGGGGTGATGGATGAAGCAATCAAACATAAAAAGGCTTTTGATGCCATCCCACAAAGCAGATCAGATTTAGGAGAAACTACTCCAGAAAACACCATCACCGGTTTGGATGGTAAGGCCTATCAAGGTTACACCCTTGATCCTCAAAATTTCAATGCCCAACGCATTCAAGATTATAAGGATTCTGGGGCCGACGGTGGATATACCTATTTGGCGATCCCTATTCCTTTATTCGTTCAAATGGTGCAAGCTGGCAATACCAAGGTCTTAATTGACACCATCCCACCGAATAAGTATGCATATACCGCTAATGGTTCAGATAATTGGTATGGTGTTCGTCCTATTCCTGCAGAAGGTGACCGCATTTCTGTTGAGGCTGATAATTTCATTCCTCACATCAGGGATTTACTGGCCGCCGCCAATGGCAAGGTCCGCGTTGTTATCAATATCTATAATGAGTCTAACAGACCAGAAAACTATAAGAGTTGGTTTGGCAAGGATCCTCATGATGCTGATTGGCAAGAGCATTATAACAATATAGGCGAGATTGCCAAAAAGATCCACCAAGCCTTTGGTAATCAAGTGATCGTCACCACCAACTTCGCTGATACCTCAAGCTACAAGGATGATGAAGGAAATAATCTGTTTATAGATCAGTTGGTCATGGCTTCAAAACAACCGTACATTGATGCTCTGTTGATCAACAGCTATGCCCATAATACCGACTTAAAGGACATCACTCTTCCTCAAGTCTTTGCCAAGGCCGGTGTTACCAAGCCCGTGGCTATTTCCGAAGCAGGTACCTCATCCATGAATGGTGAGCCTCATCAAAGAACAACCGATATTGGTGATTTGAAAAATGCCCACGATATGCACATGAGTATCACGCTCATGACCTTGATGGATAATTCCCGCAAAGCCATGAACTTTGCCAACGGCTTTGCCCATCCAAGTTGGCGAGATCTTTTATCAGAAGCGTGGCCAACCGCTTTGTTGATCGTCAAGGTTTTTATGGCTTTCTTGGTCTACTTCTTGGCCTTGAGATTCGCGGTGCCCTTGATCTGGTTTATTTCACAGCTGTTTAAGGGTGGCGTTGATGCCAACAAGGTTTCAGAGCATATCTTGACTGGTATGGGCTTGCCTAAGGGCTGGGCCCATGTCTGGGTTGAGCTTCGTCATCGAGATGGCGGTTATAAGGGCCGTTGGGATGCTTTAAAGCGCATGAATAAGGAAGCCTGGAAGATGACGGTTAAGGGTATTTCTTTCAGGACTTTCCTGGGCACCCGCTGGTTTAGAGGTATCTCCATACCGAGAATACCATTCTTTGTCTTCATGGCCCGTGTGGTCCTGACAATCATCTTCATGATGTTATTCAAATATGGGCTAAGAGGGGATGATGCGTTTAAGAAGACAGATCGTGATTCCATGGCCAATGCCAACGCTAACATTGAGTTAATGATAGCGTGGAGAAATATTGTTGGCCTGAATCAGCGTCAAATGGTGGCATTTGAAAATATGCTTCGCATGTTTGAGAAATTGAATATCGGTTTGGAAGATCTAAAGGCCATTATCAATTCTGATCATGTCGAATCCCTGGTAGGCAGATATAGCAAGCAGCGTGCGGCGGAAGTGATTTTAAAATTGATGTACGAAAAGGCTGTAAGCAGTCCAGACTTTGAGGACTTGGTTGATCAGCGTTTTGATGCGGTGGCTGCGGCCTATGGCCTTGCTACTGCTCCAGAATTTGCAAACGTGTTAAATACTCTTAAAGATACCTTCAAACGCAACATCGCCAGATTACTTCCCGAAGGCTTGCAATTAAGTGATTATGATGTGCCCAGCGATTTGATGATCTTTTCTTGGGATGATTTGCGTGAACGCCCGGACAGTGAACTTTTAGTCAGAGGCCAACTCATTTCTATCGAAAAATTAGTCGTCTTCCAAACCATCTTCCAACGCGGCTTATTCAGTATGACTGGTCAAGGCACCCCTGAACAATGGCTGTGGGGCAAATATGTATACACCAGTTTACGTGGTAGAGATGCTGCTGCCCAAGCGAAAGTGGTTGATCAATTGCGTGCCTGGCGGCAAGTGTTCCATGCGTTAATGAATTCTGAAGTATCAGAACGCTTAGGCAATAATCGTGATCCTCAAGGCGACACGAAATACTTCCAATTTGTGATCAACGAAGAAGTAGCTAACGATGCCTTCCGTTATCTGATGGGTGGTAAGGACCCCATGCTCAATGATGCTAGCTGGGTCCTTTCGCCTGAGATTAGACGTAGAGTGGCTGGATTAAGAAATCATTTTGAAAGCATGCTCTTAAGCGTCACTGCGCATATTGCAGCCATGCCTCAAGGCACGGAAACCGAAAAGCAGGCTAAACGTGATGCAATTACTAATGCAGCTGACGAGATCAAGCCCATCATGTTAGCGTGGGTGGCCGTGGTTGACAGTGAAATCGGCATGCCGGTGGTCAAGAACCGCTTAGGTTCGATGTGGAAATTAACTGCCTTGCCGGTGCTGAAACTCATGTTACCTACCAACTGGAAGATGGCCCGTCGGATCTTCTCACGCGGCGGTCCGTATAATCAAGGCGCCTTTGATATGCTGCGCCGCGTGCATAATTACAGCGTCCTTGCTGGGGTCACAGCCTTGTTTGGTTATTTTAGCTGGAATTTGACCACTGTCTTGCCTGTGATCACCATGCCAAGCTATTTTGCCATCCCATGGGCCTTTGCCATTACCTTTATCATTTTTAACATCTATCTGTTTTTCGTTTCACCTCTGATGAAGCTCATGTTTTTAAATCAACGCAATAAGGCGTTAAAACAAAGCACCAATGCCGCACGAAAACAAGAAATTTTTACATCATTTGACCGCAAATTAAATGTTTTACGCATTAGCTTTGCGGTTGTGTTTATCGCCTCGTTGGTCGTGGTGCCTGTGTTGTTCACGTTACCTAATTATGTGATTCCAGCGATTGGCTTGACCAAATACGGAATTCATATTCCTGTTTTAGTTCAAAATCTCTTTAAATATGTATTCCCAATGCTCATCTTTATCGATACCTGGCGATTGACCTTCTATGCGGTTAACTATCTGTTTATGGCGGTGGCTGGACGCGCTGAGTACACGTACAACAATCTTTATGAAGTCAGGACCAAGGGGGTTGGAAATATCGTCCGTCACTTAAGCGTGATGTTCATGGATAATACCGCAAGTTTGGGTACCCGTTATAACACCAGAGGTCAAGAGAGGCTGACTTCCTTTATTGAGGCCTTGATTGATATGATGAGTCCTGAACGGGGCAGATTGTATTTAAAGAATGAATCTGCTAATGGCGGCATGTTAGCCGGTATGACCGATGCTGACAAAGAACAAGGCGTGCTTTGGGATATTGCCCGAGATTTGCAAGGCGACAAGAAGGCCAGGAAGGATGCTAGAAAGAGATTAGAAATCGAACTTTGGAGCATTTTAGATCAAGTGACCACCGCTGTTGAAGTCGAGAATATCGCGGGCAAGAAATTTGGCGAACACTTAAAGAATAATTTCGTTGTCAGGGGCTGGCGCAGGTTGATTGATGGAAAGAGTAGTTTAGGCCTTCTGGCCCTGACCGTCTTTATCAATCACAACTATCGCTTCGATAAGGGTGCGGACGCATTTAGCTTAAATCACGCGCTTCCTATAACTACCATGATTCCTGGTCACGACGAAGATTGGTACTTTACTAATAAGGAATTATTAGGATTTGGGACTGAAAATGAGGTTGAAGAATTCACCCATCGTTTAGGGATGTTGGCTAAATATAAGACGGAAGCTTTCTTGTATATGGTTGAACGCCTGACTGCTCCTAAATCGGTGCAGCGGGATGAGCTCTTAAAGATGATCAACAATCCTACGCATGTGCCAACAGTTCCTGCACATATTACTCAATGGGCCAACTGGCTGGATATTAGAGAATGGGCCAACTTGAATTTACCGACGGCGTATGCCAATAGCCTTACTCAAAGCAGGGTGTTGAAATCAAAATATGAAAATTATGCCCATATCTTTGGTTTGGATCAACAGCAAGCCAAGGCCTTTGGCCACCATAGCGTGCGTATCGTTGACCGTGTTCTTGGGGCCACCCATGAACTTAATAAGATTTTAGGCGGCAGATTGCGGGAGGTGGTGGATACCTTGGTTAGAACGGACTATGATCCTGTGGCTAATGCCGTACTGATCAATGATTTATATAGGGCAGTTTTAACAGCTCCATCCGATGATAAGTATGATCAGGTGACCTTCACCAAGATGCTGGATTTAATTATTTGTGAACGCGTGCTTCCGATCTATCTATATTCTAGCAATCGCCGCAAGGGAACCATTGGTGAAGATCCGCTGCTTAATGAAAACTATCACCGTGCCAAGTGGAATCAGAAAACCGCCTTACTGCCCTTTATCGTTGGTCCAGTGCTGTTAAACCTCGATACGGATCACCGTACCAGTTACATTGATACTGAATTTATTAACAATCATTTACTCGAATATCATTATCTGCCTGGCTTGGCTGTTTCAACCCCAGTGATCCGCCACGATATCAACAAAGGCTTAGGCCGCTTTGGTAATATCCTGCCTGTTTCTGAAAATGCCTTCTACTATCATGCTCAATTAGGCAAGCATTTATTTGGTGGGGTGACAGCTTACGGTAAGCTCTTTGAACGTGTTTCAGCCCTGCGCCATTCGGAAGGTATAACTGACTCCTATGTGGCTGAAGACTCTTTGACCGCCATGAATTACCGCCGTTTTGGCTATATCACTGGCCGTGCCGGGTATGTCAAGTTTGAAAAAGGCTGGATGTTCTCCTTCTGGGCTTCTACTGACCCAACTAGAAAATGGTCCTATGACTCGGTCGAATCTGTCACTGGCCGCATTTCCATGAAGATATTGATGTCACCGTTGGTGGATTGGCCGTTCTTGGTTAACAATTATTGGTTAGATGGGTTTGGTTTCTATTTCAAGAAGCCCGGCATTGTCCGCTATATCCGTTGGCTGGTGCCGTTCTACCTGGTTTTAGGCTGGAATCTCTTTAGTGGTGTGGCGATGGTATTCTGGGTTGGTTCTCTAATCCTTTCTCAAGCCATCAGTCATGGGTTGTTCTTCTATAAATCCTTGGATGAAGCCCGCGGGGATATTCGGGGCACTATTGCAGGCATTGGGCATGTGATCGGCTACATGGTGATCTACTTCCTGCACATGGTCTTTGTGAATGAAGAGACTGTGGGTGCTATTGGTATTAACCGCTTAGGACGCTTTAAACCGACCGGTGGTAAGGGTAATAATCAATCCCGGGTTCATAATAAGACAATTTTATATATGCGCAGTGCCCCAGCCATTAAGTCAGGTGCAAGCATGGCCCTGGTTATTCTGCTTTTTGCTGGTCTTTCCGGCTCAGTGGTAATGCTCTGGTTGCCGACCATTATCATGGGCTTTATGGCCGTGGCTGCTCCAGCCTGGCTTAATCCAGTGAGAAAACCATGGCGGGGGGATGTCCGGGAGAATATTTGGGATGGTTTCAGATTCTTTGGCTGGGCCGTGATCGATAATTTTGAAAACTTTGTGTATGCTGCAAGCATACCCTGGGCAAGACGCATCGAAGATCGCATTCAAACTGACATTCTGCGGAATGCTGATATCAGACTCAGTTTTCCTGCCGCTATGAGTGAATTTAGAAATTACCTAGATCTTTTCCATCAAATCCCAGGTCATTACCGTCAAATGTACGGACAGCCAGTGCGTCCTGTGATCTCAGCCCTTCACAATGGTATCTTTGATTTGAATCTTGCTGCTGAAATTAGAAGGATGACCTGGAATTTTGAAAAGACTGAGTTTGATCCTGCTGTTTTAGCTGAGTTAATTAGAGAAAAAGTACTTGTGCGTGATAGTACTGACAATACAAAAGTCTATTTAAATTCAAACCTGGATCAGAAAGAGCCTTTGGTGCGTGCAGTTGCAGGCACTGATTTTGCGCAGGTCTGGGCCCTTTTAAACCGTGCGAATGATGTGTTTAGAGCTCTGATGGCCGCCAATCTGGTTGTGGTAAATCCAGATAATGGCAGCTTTGAATTAGCTCCTGGATTTGATAGCAGCAGAGAAAATGATGTTAAGACCATTGTTGCGAATGTTGGTGGTAGCCAGGAGGAAGCTAATCATGTTTGGTACGCTTTAATGCTTAAATTAAATGGTCACAATATCAAGATCAAGTCGGACCACACATGGCAAGAGTATCAATTAGAAAAATATCAAGGAGCGTTAAAGGAACGGATCAAGGAGCTCGATGCTTTCTTAGATGCTTTGGCCATTGCTGATGCTCAGTTGGTGGCAAGAGTCAGGGCCAGACAGTTAGCCCAAGTTAACGATACCGTCACCTCAGCCAAGCCAAGCTTCAGACAACTTGATCGTGCGGATTGGTTGATTACCCAAATGTCCTGGTTGCCCAGAGAGATGGATCATCCTTTGACCCGCAGCAAGATTCTTAGCTGGATCACCAACAAGACCATTGGCCAAATTGGGGTGGATGCCTTGATCCAGGCTGTCTTTATGTATATTGTATTGCCGTTTATTCTCTTCTGGCATTTCTTCTTTACCTTTAATCAATTTAACAAGGATCATCGGGCTGCTTTAAGTGGTCCTGCGTCTTTTAATCCGGCAGAAATCGCGGTTTCCCATTTACTTGTTACAGTGCCTGATTTACCGGTTGTGGTGGCCCAGCTAGCTCAAACGGATGGTCCTCAGGAAAATAAATGGGTGAATGCCGCCAAGGTGATTCTTGAAGCCTTTAGAAGATGGCTGATTGCTATTGTCCTGGTGGCTGCCATATTTCATGGGGCGATGAAGACTCAATTGGGCACCAAGTTTGTAACCCAAGCTCAAGGCAAAATTTATGTTAGCCAAGCCCAGATTAAGGCCGTTGCTCCTAATCTTGGACCAAACACTATGCTCGATCGTAATGGCAAGCCAGTGCATGGGTTTACGGTAAATCCACAACAATTTAGCAATTACGACGTTCCTAATATCGCCAGTTCACATGCTACTGTTATCCATTTCACTGGCCCTGTGGTTAATAACACGGTTAATGCCATCGTTAAGCATACGGATGTTAGGACCATGGTGATGGACCTTCCTGCGCAAGGATATTTAAATTATGCCCGTTCCGTGATTGTCGCCGTTGATGGTAAGGCTGGCCTTATCTTTAATGTGGCAAATCCTACAGCAGCTAATCAAGTAGCCCATGATATTCATACCCAAATCAGCCGCCAGGTGGCTGTGTCAACCGTTGCTGCTGAGATTCCACAAAATCTCACTGAAGCCTTAAAGACCGAGGTGGATGTGGTGATTGACAGCAACCATGGTCCTATTGCACTTATTGCTGATGATATTCATCAGGCGGAAAATGACGCTCATGTGCAGAAGCCGTTCTTATTAGAAACGGGTGTTTCATCCAATTTCAGTGAAGACAGTCAAGCCCAAGGGGATGTGAAAGAGTGGAATAATGCTCGAGCCATGGGCATAAGTATTCTATGTCCTTATCAAGATATCGCCCCTAAGACCGATGGGTTCTTTAAGGCTGATGGCACACCCAAGAAAGCTTTCTTTGAAATGCAACACCGTTGGGCCCCGTTGTCAGGAAATCCAGCCACGAATATGCCATTGCCAGTGGGAGGATTTTTATTAACAGCTTTTGGCAAGGGCCGCAAGAAATCATCAAAGGACAGGGATGATCAAGAAGAAGATGGCGCGTTCACCGGCCAATTGAACAAGAGGGAGTCTCAAAAGATAGTGGATCAAGCAAAGGCCGATTTAAGAGTGACAGCCATTAAAGATGTATTGATCAAAGAAATTGCTAGACAGGTATGGAATGTTATGAAGTTCAAGGCAGATTATTATACACAACCGCGATGCATGAGAATCGCTACAGATAAAATCACCTTTGGAGCATTTTATTCCAGCAAAGACCGTGCAATTTATTTTGAAGACCCATTCCTTTCCTTACTATCTAAAAACGATGTGGCTAATCTAAGACGTATCCAGGGACTTGAAGATAGAACATTTGCAAAGACAGAGACTGGGTTATTCATTCAGGTCATTAGTCATGAACTCTATAATGGAACGCATAAAGAGAATATTCAAGCCGAGAATTTGGCCATTACGATTAGACGGGTAATACCAAGGATGTTTGATCAACAGGCTTGCGACAGAATTTCTCAAGCTATTACACATCCTAAATCTGTATTCAAGCAAGAAGGTGTCCCTGTAATACTTTTTTCACATCCCACGGAAAAACAAATTGAGTATGTGATGGTCATTAGGATGAATAGGGGCAGAACGATTGAACGCAATTTAAGAAGGCTATTAGGTCAACACGGGGCACATAAGGACAGAATTGTTCTATCATCCATGCCAGGACGTTTTGATAACAACGTTCCGCATGCTCTGACAAGCCTTTTGGAACGTGTCGGTCAAAAAGAAGGGATCCAGGTAATAACTGAAAAAGAATTTTATGAAACCAAGGAACGTCCTTCAATGACAACCTTCCCAACGCTTGCTGGTCGTGAAGATGCATTGATTCATGCTGACGCAAGATATACAGGCCCTTCTTTGGAAGGCAAGGTTGTGCTTATGATTGATGATATAACGACCTCAGGGACGAGTTTGAAAGTAGCGGCAGATATTTTGAAAAGTGCTGGGGCCGCCGAAGTAATTTCCATTGCCATGATTAAAGCCCCCATGGAGTATCCGATGTGGGAGATGGTCCAGGTTAAAAGGATTATTCGTAAAAGATTTTTGCATAATTTGGATAAGGTCCTTTGGTCTGGAGCAACAGGCTCTCTAAGGAGCATCGTCGAAGATATCCGCATGGAAGAAGACTTTATAGGAAGGCTAAAGACAAAGATCGTTAGCCTTGAAGAATTGGAAGCCATCGCTAGAGTAATGACAGAAGGACAAGATTTCACTTGGAGTCAAGGTTATCATTCAATTGGTCTTATTCAATTCATCAGTGATCTGCGCCGCATCCACCGGGACACAGAAGAAAGTCTGTTACACCACGTTGAAGCGAAACCTATTAGAACTGATTTTACCGAATTCCCTGGGGACATCCTCAGAAGCATGGTTGATTCATTGAAGCAGACAGCCCAAGTACCGTTTATTGCCGAAGTTATTCATCAGGTGAAAGAAATTGTCGATAGTAAAGTAAACACAGCGACGGATAATTATGAACGGTTACGTTGGACCTTGCAGGCAGTGACCGTTGTAGAGAATGCCATTCGGTTTTTATTAGCGACTACTGCCCAAAGGCTGAATATTACTATCCCTAATGAACAATTAATAATCCAACCTGTAATCGAAGATGTGCTTTTTGAGGCGATTGTCAGACTCAGTGAGGTCCAAACGCATCTGAGCGAATCGTATATTAGATTTGCTACCAGAGCTAACCCAACATTAGAAATGTTTAGGACATTTGAAAAAGCAAGTGATGATTATGAAACGGCACTACAAAGGGTGGCTAATGCCATTTTGTTAGCGGAATCGGGGGCTCAAACTCCGAAGATCAGAGAAGCGATTCGAATGACAAAACGTGATTTAAGGGTCATTGACCATAGTGGCATTAGAATTCCAAAACCTGCGCACGCGACAGGTAGAACCTTGGGTCAATCCTCAGGGATGATGCAAAGTGCCCGGGAGCAGTACCAGAATAATGAAAACCGTGATGAGCGCTTGGGGATTGCCGTTCGTGAAGCAAGGGCTGAAGAAGTAGCGTATGATAAAGGATTAATAAGTTTGGAGGGACTCATTAGGGGACATCGTTATAATCCAAATATAGAAAGTGTGATTGAACTTAGATTGTTTATTGATCAAGTCAGCAGAAATGTCGATGATAAAATACTTCTTCATATGTGGAATAATTATCTTTGGCATGTGTCACAGTATTCACAAAAAACTGAATTTGAAGAAAGATTTGGGGCCTATCTCATGTCGCTGATGGATGATCATCTAAAGAAGATTATATTTGAAACCGTTCATATATTGGGAGAAGAGCCGTTGATGATGGGCCCAACAGGAGATGATCAACCGGCACTTCAGCTGGTGGTTGCGGATGGGCAAACAGATGATAACGCAGCAGATGCGTCTCAAAATAGTGATGATCAGAAACCAGCTGGTCCTAAAGATCCCAAGGAACCCAAGGATGATAAAGACCACCGCAAGCCAATGGCCATTGCGGCGTTGGCCTTGCTTTTTGCCATGCTTGGACTTCTTCGGTATTTATCGAATCATAAGGGTGCGGTCAAAACCAATAAACCTGTTGTACAGCCTCCAGTGAAGCAGCAAGGCGTCGATGTTTTTGTTCCTCAACCGCACGATCAGCAAAGTCAGGATGCAAAGAGTTCTCATGCAGGTTTTGGAAAACACAGGATCAGGATACCACGTATATATAGGGTAAGAGCATTTAATTTGAAGTATGCCCCACGTATTTTCCGCTGGAATTATAGAAACGTAGGGAGAGCTACCATTGATCTTTATCAGATTTTGTTTAGTTTTAATGTCACAGGGCCATGGATCTTATGGCTGGTTAATATCGTCAATGTAGGAACGCTCTGGACCATACAAGGTGGGTGGGTATGGTTCTTGGCATGGAATTCTGGTTACCTCTGGGAAGAAAATTCATGCAGCTGGTCCTTCCTTGATTGGCAACTGAAGAGATGTGCCATTCCCGTAGCTGTGATCATGATCGTTATCACTGTAGTTAGGATTATTTTAAAGGTGACACCGCGGTTTATCACTTTTTATGTTGTAGATTTGTTGCAAGGTTTAAGCAGGGTATTTCATGCCATGACCATGATGGTCTATGACATCAGTGTGGAATTTATGTCAAGCACCTATAGCTATGTGGCAACCCTGTAACATCAGAACGGCAAGTGGATTAAAGAACCTGGTTGATGATTAAAAAAAATATGCTATATTTGAAGAAATCCATAACAGTAAAAATGATGACCTTAAAGACCTTCCTACGTCGCATCCTGTCTATTGGGACCCTGCTGTGTTTCTGGGCGAACGTTGTTTTCCCCCTTCAAGCCCAAGCACTTTCTTTTGTTCCTATTGATTCCGCGGTCTTGTTGCCCAAGCCTGGCAGCATGGTCAACCTCAGCCCTGTTTTTGAACCAGCCTTGATCAAGGGTTTGAAAATCCATCCAGACAATCCTTTTCTTTTTGATTTTATCGTGGATCCTGGCAACGAACAATTAAGCTCCCAGCAGCTCAAAAGCACAGCCCAGCGCATGATCAATTATTTCATGGCCTCCATGGCTGTTCCAGAAAAAGACCTTTGGGTGAATTTATCCCCGGTTGAGAAAAACCATATTGTGCCTGATACCTTGATCAAGACTGAGCTTGGCCGGGACCTCTTGGCAGAAGACTATCTGTTAAAGCAGCTTAGCGCTTCTTTGATTTACCCCGAAACTCATTTAGGCAAAGTATTTTGGGACAAGGTTTATGAGGATGCCTATCGAAAATTTGGGACCACAAAATTACCGGTCAATCTTTTTAACAAGGTGTGGATTCTCCCTCAGAAGGCATCGGTTTATGAAAAAGGTGATGCGGTTTACATTGTCAACGCGCATCTCAAGGTGATGCTTGAAGAAGATTATCTGGCCCAGCAGCTCTTAGGTAAAAAGAAACAACCGCTGTCGCCAGTTAAAGACATCACCAAACAGGTTTTGCGCCAGGTAGTACTTCCTCTCATCGAGAAAGAAGTTAATGAAGATAAGAATTTTGCTCCGCTTAGGCAAGTATTCTATTCCTTGATTCTGGCCCAGTGGTACCAGGAGGCTTTCAAGAATTCCATCCTTAATAAAGATTATGCCGGGCGTAGCAAGATGGCAGGCATTGATGTCAGCGATCCAAGATATAAGAATCGGATTTACCAACAGTACTTGTCTGCTTATAAAAAGGGGGTTTTTAACTATATTAAAGAAGAGATGAATAGGGTTTCCCAACAACCTGTGCCGCGGAAATACTTTTCCGGCGGGTTTGTGGACCAGGCGGTGAGTTTTGCCATGGCGACTGAGCAAGAGATGGATAAGGCCCAAATTAGGGAAGATACCGATGTGTTGGTCGATTTAATCCCTGAGGAAAAGGCGGTTTCCACAGATCCGTGGGAGCTAAAATCAATGTTAGAAAATATCCTCTTAGGCAATGGGGCCAGTGACCAATTGCTGGTAGAGCTTATTGATCAGTACTCGAGTTATTTGGCGGGACAAAGACGATATCCTGTCCAAAGTCCGCAGCCATTGTTCAAAGCGATCAGCTTATTAACAAAGCAAGAAGAGGATGAGCTCATGAGTAAGCTGGAGAAAAAGTATGGGAATGATGTCCCGGAATTGGTCGACAAAATATTTCTTTTTCATCATTTGATCTATGGTGGCCCGGCAGCGTACATCAAGAGGAGATTGCCTCATCTTGAGGGCAGGGTGGTTTATCTGACCGCGGATGAGATCCATTATTGGACAGGCGGATTGGGCCCAGTGATGGAATTTGTTGGGAAAGGCATGGCCGAGCTTGGGATCAGGGTCAGGTATATTGAATTGGGCTATCAAAAAGATAAACAGGACAATCCTTTGGACTATGTGAATGATCCCAACATACAGTTTCAATCCTTGCATAAGGATGACATTAAGTACACGGTAGAAATTGGTGAAATGTACCCTGACCGACGGGGAATTGTTTCTAGAAGGGCATTTAGTGATAGGCAATGGGCCCTGATGAAAAACAGCGGTTACATCGATGATACAGGCGGGCTTTTGCCTAAATCCGATGAGCTTAGAGGTAAGAATTATTTAGGGATAAACCTGCCTTTACCTGATCGAGAAAAACAAAGAATGCTCAATATCATTGCGCATGTCCGTGGCTGGAGCATTGCCGAATCAAATTTTGGCAATTATAAAGCAATCTTGGTGCGGTGCGTTGAAGAAGGCATTTTAGGGTATGCGCCTTCAGGTGAAATCCGGTTAAAGGTGGATTTGGACCAGTGGAACATTGACAAAATAAGGGCCATTGCGGGCCAGAGGGCTGATGGATTTTTGAGTATCCTGGGAAGATTCAAACCAGTTAGACAGATTGATGTTTCCGTGGACTCAGGCGTTGACAAAAATGGCGTTCCGGTTGATCTGATCCGTGATGTCCAGGTTGACGGGAATTCATTATATACCGAGATGCTTTATAAATATACTCGCGTCGGTATGACAGACGTGATGGCTTTTTCATCGACGGCCAGGGCGGAGTTGATCAAAATCAGGGAAACTGCTAGAAAGAAAAAAGAAAAAGATGCCTGGAGGCCAGCCATTGTGCATGCCAATGACGGGCAATTGGGCACTTTGCAGGCAGTCACCTTGAGTCGGTATGGTTCAGATGAGGCAGTCAAGGACATTGTATGGGCCTTTACAACACACACGTATGTCAATCAGGGATGGACAGGTCCTGCGGCTGTGCCGGGGGTCATTAATACTTTTTTAAAACAAATGTTGAGGATGGATGACCGTTATATTAATGGATTTAGGAACAGAGATGAGATGAATTACAGCAGCGGGGCGATTAATTTAGCAGTGGCCACGGGTGGGGTCGTTGCAGGGGTGGCTGACCGGCATGTGGATGATGTGTCGGGCTGGACACCTAATGCCAGGATGAGGTACATAGCGTTGACCAATGGCTCTGTGCCGGAAAAAATGGCCAGGATATTCAGGGAAGAATTCCTCGAGCTTTTTCCAGAAGGTGATTATACAAGACTAACAGTCGAACAAGATTATCAGACAAAAATAGCCACCAAGGAGAGGCTTAACCAAGCAGGGCTAAAATCATCTACAGGACGCGTAGTACATGTTGATCCACATGGCTTAGTTTTAGGCTGCGTACGGCGGTTGGTGCCAGAGAAAATGGATATCTCAGATGATGAAATATTATTTTTAGTAGAACATGGCGCCGAAATCGTTTGGGGTGGGCAAGACCAAGGCGGTGGCCCTTTATTTGAACGGTTTAAAGGTTTAGAGGAGAGGATATTTGCTTTGAAAAATGAAAACCCGCAAGCGTATCCAGGAGCCTTTTATTTTGTCGCAAAATTTTCACCAGAGGAAAAAGTACTTCTAGAATCAGACTTTGATGGGCAAATACAACGTTCCTGGGACAATGAGGCCAATGGGGCGACCGAAGAGCCGGTTTTGCCTAATGGTGGTTATAATATCGTTAATCCGGGCGGTATAGGTTTTATGACTGCCCAAGGGATGCTGAAGCTGTCTCAATGGGACCCCAAAGAACAGAAATATGTTTATAGGCCGGGCGGAGGCAATATTTTGGCCCCGCATGAGAACACCCTGGATTCATGGATCAACACCGTGTGGCGGCCGTTCATTGATTTATGGAATGAAGATCCTTTGCATCATCGTTCTTTTTATGAGGGGGCGATCTTGGGTCCACGTTTCGATCGGGCGGCGTATTACTGGCTAACCGCTGCTGCCAATTTAGGGGAATATGAAAGGGTCATTGTGCGTCAGCAAAGAAATGCCGTGCTGGATGCACAAGCTCAGCAACGGATTGTTCAGGCCCTTGGGGAAGATCGTCAGACCATGGATGGGATACTTAACAAAGGCCGTAATGGGGTGAGTGAACCTTTTAAATTTACGATTTATGATAAAGGAGTATTCCAAGCAGATGGTTTGGGGTTGCGGGCATTTTTAAATGAAAAGGACAGTTTAGAAAACGAATACGGGTTTGACGCCTTGATACAACATTTCAATAATGCCGATTTTCAACTTTATTTACGGGAGCTTTTTCATGGAACTGGTGAGGCGGCCAGCCTTCTCGATCAATGGTTAGACGACTTGGAGGCTGATACAGAAACAACGAACATGGAAAAAACATTACGCTTAGGAAACTTCCTTCATGGTCTTCAAGTAGGGCTTCAGAGAAAGGTGGAGGAAAATCGAGTTGATGCCGCATCAATTTCCGTGCTTCCCGGCGGTATTAAATTTGCAGGCATGAAGGTCGAGCATCAGGGGAGTTTGACGACGGACGTCATTAGTGATCAAGCCCTTGAGGAAACTCTTCTACATGCTAATGGCCTGGCTGGGATCATTGTAGGCATCAGGCCTATCCCCAGTCTTCTTGATTTCGTAAACACTCCCTAAAGGCATTAAGTATTTCTAGCTGCGTAGGAATTGGCGGTCAAGAAAGTTTTGAGTGACTTCAATGTTTCGTTTGACCACGGGCGATAAGTATTATCAATAGCATAAAGATGCTAATAACAATATAGGTGGTTTTAAGATCTACGGTCATTTGCCTATCCTTTCTTAGTTTAATAGTAATATAGCACCATACCAAGCAAGCATAAAACAAAATAGACCGAAAATAAATATTTCAAGATCTAATACTCCAGAGACAACTTGGCTTATTACTAAGCTACCAATAATAATATTCCCTAAATTGAAAATGGCTTTGCTTAATTCCGTACACTGATGATCATTAAATTTGATTTGGGTTATCTGCATGGTAGGAAAACTCCTCGAGAATTTTGTAGGGGAAAAATATTATAAGGAAGCATGGGGAATGCTTCGTCAAACAAAAATATGATACAGCTGGTATTATGCGCTGTCAATAAATTGGTTAGCTGCGCAAGAACTGGCGGTCAAGAAAGTTTTGAGTGACTTCAATCACCGTCGGCCTGCCGTGGGGGCAGGTGAAAGGGTCTTTGCATTCCAAGAGCTGCTTGCGCTGATAATCTGCTTGGGAAACATCCAATTTATCACCAGCCACAATGGATGCTTTGCAGGCGCGCCTCGCCAGGCTGTCACGGTCCATGCGCGGGGCATCTGACCCTGCTAAAAGCGTTCGCACCACCAGTTCAATATTTTTAAGCAGCAAGGGCTGGCTTTGGATGGCAATGGTCTCATCATCAAATTGATTGGTTTCAATGCCTGCAGCAGAAAGTTTTTCCCGCAATTCTTCCCACGCTATTTTTTCCTGAGGGGTTAATTTAAGTAATAAGGGTGTCAATAAAGGCTGTGTTTCTACCTTTGCTTGCTCGAGTTGATTCTTAAATTTTTCGAACATGATGCGCTCTTGTGCGGCATGTTGATCAACCACCAGCAAGCTTTGATCAGCTTCAAACAACAAATATTTCTGTAGGAAGGCCCCGATAAAACGGGCACGGGAAAATTTGGACTGCAAGGTATTTTCCTGGCCGAAGAGTTGAAAATCCAAAGGCAGGGAATCAATGGACGCATTGCCATTGTCATTGCGAGGAACAAAGTGACGAAGCAATCTCTCATCTGAAATCGATGTTTGGAATCCAGCATTAAATTTTGCCTGCGTTTGTCCAGGAGCAAAGATCAATTCATTGGCAGGCAAACCTTCTACCTGCCTGGTCTGTCCCTTTTGCATCAGCTGGTATTCAGTCATGCGGCGCAAGATGCTGATGATCCGTCCCTCATCCTTGAGGCGCACCTCACGTTTGGTAGGATGAATGTTTACGTCCACGTTGGCAGGATCAAGGGTGATATTCACCATGAAGGCCCCGTATACCCCTGGCGGTAGGATCAATTTATAAACATCATTGAGATTAAAACTAAAATTTTTACTCTCCACCGGTCGGTCATTCACAAAAAAGAACTGCAAATCACGACGGGGACGCTGCACGTTGATATTGCCCAGGACGAGTTGAATGCGGATTTTTTCTTCCACAAATTCTTGGTCCGTTTCCAAGAAATGTTTCATCTCGACATTGAGACTAGCGGCCAGGCGGTCAAGACGGCTGGGCGCAGGTTTTAAATCCAGCAAGGTCTTTCCGGCGTGACTTAATACAAAACTTTTTTCCGGATAAAGCAAGGTGTAGGGGATCACGATATTGATGATTTGATTTAGTTCGGACGTATTATTTTTGAGAAATTTCCGACGGGCGGGTGTATTAAAGAAAATTTCAGCGATTCTAATATCCGTTCCGATTTGGGAGAGGCTTTGGGGTTCCAAGTTTTGGCGCAGTCCACCTTTGATGTGAATTTCCCAGCCTTGATCAATGCTGGTCCGTGAAGCGAGCGTAACATCGCTCACCGCGCCAATGGAATAAAGGGCTTCACCGCGAAATCCCATGGAGTGCAGCGTATCCAAATCTTCAATAGAGCTGATTTTGCTGGTGGCATGGCGGTGGAAAATTTTTTCAAGATCTTTGGGCGCAATCCCATGCCCATTGTCCTTGATGTGGATCAATTCTTTGCCGGCATCTTTAAGATGGATTTCAATACTGGTGGCTGCTGCGTCAATGGAGTTTTCCAAAAGTTCTTTGACCACAGAGGCTGGGCGGTCAACGGCTTCACCAGCCGCAATCTTGGCAATCACATCAGGGGAAAGTATTTGAACTTGGGGCATAATTGTTTAGTTCGTCAAGTTTCGTCATTGCGAGGAGGGCGAAGCCCGACGAAGCAATCTCAGATCGAGTTATACAAATCCTTATATCCAGGGTTTGTTGAGCTAATTAAATTAATTTTATCCTGACGCGAACCGGCTTTAATTTGTTTCTCACGTTCAATAGCACTCATAATATTATCCGAGCACTCAAAGTAAACTAAGTTTGTTAGATTATATTTACTTGTAAACCCTTTGACCAGATGATTTTTATGCTCCCAGATGCGTTTTTTTAAATCACTAGTGACGCCTGTATAAATGACAGTATTGGATTTATTGGTTAATAGATAGACGTACCCATGTTTTTCCACAGTCATGAGATTGCTTCGTCACTCGCTTCGCTTGTTCCTCGCAATGACATCTACTTTAATTTCTTCTTTAACTCATCCAATTTTTTTAACGCTTCTAAAGGAGTAAGCGCGTTGATGTCAATTTCTTCCAGTGCGGCACGCAGTTCATCAGCCTGTGGAGCTTTGGGTGTAAAGAAATTCAATTGTTTCTCTTCTTTTGAATACGGGTGTGGGGTGCCGATTTCCAACTCAGAAAGAATTTCTTTTGAGCGTTTGATGACACTTTCAGGGATGCCCGCAAGTTTGGCTACATAGATGCCATAGGAATCATCCGACCCGCCAGGCACAATCTTGTGCATGAAGATGATCTTGTCCTTCCATTCACGCACGGCCACGTTGTAATTTTTGATCCCTTTAAACTGTTCGCTTAATGCGGTCAGTTCATGGAAATGAGTGGCAAAAAGTGTTCGCACCGTCTGTTGATGCATATGTTCCGCCAGGGCCCAGGCAAGACTCAACCCGTCGGAGGTGGAGGTGCCACGGCCGATTTCATCCAGGATTACAAGCGAGCGGGGGGTCAAATTATTGAGAATATCGGCCGCTTCTGTCATCTCCACCATAAAAGTACTCTGTCCTTTGGCAATATCATCATGGGCGCCGATGCGTGTGAAGATTTTATCGACTAGACCAATATTGGCTGATGCTGCTGGAATAGGGGCTCCCATCTGGGCCATGATGACCAAAATGGCACTTTGGCGGATGTAGGTCGATTTGCCGGCCATGTTGGGGCCCGTGAGGATAATCAAATGATTTTCATGGGTATCAAGCAAGGTATCATTGGCGATGAAATGATCAGTCACACTGCGCTCAACCACAGGATGCCGGCCATCCTTGATCTCGAGAATGGTCGATGTGTTGACCTCAGGGAAAATATAGTGGGGCCAAGTCGACAGTTGCGCCAGACTATAAAGGCAATCAACCTGGGAGAGTTCCCTGCAGACCTCATGCAATTGGCCAACCTCGGAGAGAATAGTTTTTTCAATCTCAGAGACAATGCGTTTTTCGATGGCTAGAATTTTATCCTGGGCTGTTAAGAATTTTTCTTCGTATTCTTTAAGCTCTTGGGTGATATAACGCTCTCCATTGACCAAGGTCTGCTTGCGCACATAGTGAACAGGGACATTGTTTTGCCGGGTCTTGCTGATTTCAATGTAAAAGCCAAAGACATTGGTAAAGCCCACTTTCAGCGATGATATCCCAGTCTTTTTGATTTCTTCAGCCTGGTACTGGGCCAGCCATTGGCGGCCGTTTTCTAAAATATTTTTAAGCTCATCAAGCCCTGCATCAATACCTGCTTGGATCATCTTGCCTTCAGGCTTGGCTAGCGGAACTTCTGGATGAATGGTTTTGGTCAGCACCTCGCGTAATTCTTTAAGGTCCTTGACCTCAAGCAAGGGATTTGAAACCCCGCTCAAGGTTTCCGCAATCAAAGGCACGCGTAATAATCCCTGACGCAGTTGTAAAATATCTTTGATGCTGCCACAGCCGCAGGAAATCCTGGAGAGAGCTTTTTGTAAATCAGGCATATTTTTGAGGCATTCGCCTAATTTTGTATTGTTCATAAGCCCCAAGGCCGCTTGTTGGCGCAGTTGGATGCTGCTGACATTTTTTAAAGGATGATAAAGCCAGAAGCGGAAAGCCCGACGGCCCATGGGCGTCAGTGTCAGGTCGATCGTCTCAAGCAAGGATTCCAACTCCAGGCCGTAATGAGCAGCCGGAGAAATAAAAACATGGTCATCCTGCGCGTAAAGAGAGAGCCTGTTGATATGTTTGAGACTCGTTTTATTCATGGTCTTTAAATATTCCAGCAGGGCCCCGGCCGATCCTTGGGCCAGGAGAAGATCGTCAACACCAAAGCCTTTAAGGCTATGGGTATTCATATGTGCACAGAGGCTTTTATAGGCCATCTCGTTATTAAATGCCCAATCACCCTGAGGGCTCTGGGCGATGCTACGCATCTTAATGAGAGGATGGGCAAATAATTCTTTGATCGTTTCTTCTTGTCCTTCAGGGTAAAGGCACTCAAACACGGGCAGTTTAGCTAAAAGTTCAATAGCCTCATGCATCAAAAAATCATTGGCAAAAATAGTGCCACCGGCATTGTCAATAAAAGCAATGCCGAATTTGGGAGATGATTTTTCTTTTCCCGCACAGACGGCTAAAAGGTAACGGGAATCGATTGACTCATCCAAATAGGTCCCAGCAGAGATAATGCGGATCACGTCCCGTTTGACAATACCTTGGGCGGTGGCAGGGTCTTCGACCTGTTCGCAGATGGCCACTTTTTTGCCAGCCTTGATCAATTTAGCAATGTAATTATCTGAGGAATGATAGGGCACCCCACACATGGGGATCTTGCCCGCAGTATCCGTGCCGCGCGAGGTCAAAACCAAATCCAGGATAGAAGAGGCTTGGGTGGCGTCTTCAAAAAACATTTCATAAAAATCGCCCAGACGGAAAAACAGGATGGCGTCCTGATGTCGGGCCTTGATATCACGGTATTGTTTGATCATGGGGGTAGGTGTCTGCACGGGCTAATTTATAGCATAAACACAAGCCTGGGAGCAAATATTTTATTTTTGTCTTGGGTTAACTTAAGGCTTGGCCCATAATAAAAACATGAAATACCTGCTGTTGTTGTTTTCGGCTTTTTTGCTGACCTTGAGTGCAGACCAATCAATCGCGGATACACCAAAGCTTCTTCCTTACCAAGAAGAGGTCCACAAAATCATAGATCCTCTACAATATTCCGGTGTCCCCGTCATCGCCCGGCCTGATGTCACCTTAAGGATCGATTTCAAGCAGCGCTCTTGGACCTTGCGTAATGTGCATGAATATGATGCCAAGGGCAATATCCTTTTGGATGATAACCGTTTTGGGCTTTGTGCGGAGCTCGCCACCTTTGTCTTTGAGAAGCTTAAACCCTTGATCAGCGACGATTATGATTTAAAGTTTGCCATGGTGGGAGAAACTGGTTTTTTTAGCTCGGGTCAATCTAATCATATTGTTTTGTTGCTTGTCGATAAATTAAATAAGCAGCTTTTCCTGATTGATCCCAGCTTTCATAAATTCGCGTCCCTTAAGGACCTTCCTGAATATAATATCATCAATATCCAGGACACCCTTTCCTTTGTGCGGGACCAGTCCCATGATGTTTCATTTAGCCTTGACCAGGCCATTCCTCTTGATATTAGAGGTGATGTGCTCCTGTCTTTTTCAGTCACATCAGTGGACGGGAAATTTGATCCTGATAATTTTATATTGGCCATATCCGCGAGCGAACGCTATAAGTTTGGGGGCCGCGATATTCTCGTCATCGGTCGCCGCAATAAACAATTTCAAGACATCATGGACAATCATTTGATGACCCAGATTTTGCCAGATGCTGAAATCAAAATTCTCTTGTCCAAATTAAAATTCTGGATCATGCAAATGCCTCAAGAGGCAAGGTAAGAAAGTTGCTCAGGTGTCAAGAGCCATTGAAGAGTGCCATCGGTGGGATCCTTCTCGATGCTCAAAAGCCCGAGTCCGCCTTTTTTAAAATCAATATTTAAATGACGGTTGCTTTTCAACAGTTCGCTCATGAGCTCAGTCATATGAGGCTCATGACCCGCCAGGAGAATTTTCTGGGCTTTGGGAAAGCGATGGCGAATTTCTGCGAGTAATTGTTTGGCGCTTGCCGGTGGCAGGAGATTGTCAGTTAATTCAATTTTTTGTGATTTTATTTTATAGGCCTCTGCGATGATTTCTGCAGTTTGTTTGGCGCGCAGGTAGGGGCTCGTTAAGACCAGATCAAATTTAAGACGAAGCCGCTTCATGCCTTGAGCAGCGGCAATGAGCTTGTGTTTTCCCTCCTTGGTCAAAGGGCGTAAACTGTCATCCTTATACTTTGGATCGCCATGTTGTCCTGCAAGACCATGGCGTAGAAAATAAAGATCCATAGAAAAATCCTCCTGAATGCATTATAATGTGGGCTATGCGTTTTTTTATAGCAATTCTTTCATGTTTTTTTGTAACGGGATGTGCGTCAACTCCAGTGTACAATCCCATGCAAGTGGCCACTCAGCAGGAAATCCTCTTGAACGAAAGTGGATTTAAAGCCATTCAAGAAGGGATGACCTTGGATCAAATCCATCAGATCATGGGCATTGCCTTGGTGATTGGTTATGAAGAACAGCCGCCGGATTATAAACCGCTGACCGTGCCTAATCCTTATAAAACTCAAACCATTAATGGCACTGATTACCAGATCGAATATTATATTGAATCTATCCGCCAACCTGACGGGGTGGTCAGCGACGATGAGCTTCTGCCCCTGGTTTTTAAAGACGGCAAGCTGGTTGGCCGTGGTTGGCCGTTAGCTAATTCCCTGCAGCCTAAAATTTGAGACATGAAAAAACCTTTGTATGTCTCGCTTGCGGCTTTCGTGAATCATGCCAGCTTCAATCGTCCTACCGACTGGAAGAATATTTTCGCCACTGATGGCCCTCTTGAGGTGGAAATAGGTTTTGGTAACGGGGAATATTTGGCCGCCATTAGCCAGCAAAATCCTCAAATCAATTTTGTCGGTTTTGAACAATATTGTGAGCGTATTCAACGCACCTTGCGCAAACTTAGCCGTACTGGCCTTGAGAATGTGCGGGTCATGAGGTTGGATGCCCGCGCCGGCCTGGAGCGGTATTTTAAACCTCGCACCATATCGCGTGTCCATTGCCTTTATCCACCGCCGTGGCCTAAAAAATCAGATATCAAGCATCGGCTTTTTACGACTGAATTTCTAAAGCTGGTCAACAGCCGTTTGGTTGAAGGTGGGGTGTTAAAAATTGTTACTGATTATCGTCCTTATATTGAATGGACTAGGGAAAATATTGAAGGGACTGGTTTTAAGCCGGATTTCAAAATTATCACTGCGAACTATGGTACCAAGTTTGAGAAAAAATGGGTGGATGGCGGCCAAAGCGAATTCTATGAGCTTCTGTTAATCAAAGAGACGCATATATCTGTCGCTGTCAAGGAGGATGCAGCTGTGCAAAGCTATTTACTTGGATCTTTTAATCCGGAGCAGTTTACTTTCAAGGACTATTCGCAGGATGGGATTGCGGTGTCATTTAAAGAAATCCTGTATGATCCCAAAAAGAAATTGGCCCTCATTCATGTGATTGCCTGCGACGGGCCCTTAACGCAGAATATCCGCATTGTGGTGGCCCACGGGGACAAGGGTTGGAGGGTAAACTTGGCAGAAGGCACCATGCTGATGCCGACTGATGCCGTGGCCCAGGCGGTTGAGTGCGTTTATCTCGCCGCGCAAAACAGCGTACTTCAAAAGTAAGTGAACCTCCACACCTCCCGGGGGTGTGGAGGTTACTAAAACATAAATTAATGATTGTATCGCCGTGAATCATAAAGTATATTGCAGACTATGTTTAAACTGTTTCGTATAGCGCTGGTCGCTGTTTTGGCGGGCAGCCTCATTAATCCCGACAATGCTCATGCCTATAGGTTCTTTAGGCATAGGGGGCCATACCGCATCACCGCTAATACCGCGGTACTTTGGAACCCGGCGAGCAATCAGCGTTACTTTGACTGGGGTGCAGACCGGCAAGTTTTTCCAGCGTCTACAACCAAGATACTGACCGCCATTCTGGTATTAGAAAATCTCTCCCTTGACCAATATGTGACTGTCTCCCAGCATGCCACCGAGGTGCCACAGACCAAGCTCGGCGTGCGGGCAGGAGAAAGCTATCGGGTCAGAGACCTGCTTTACGGATTGCTTTTAAAATCCGCTAATGACGCGGCTGTGGTTTTAGCCGAGGCAGTGGCCGGATCCGAGCCTAAATTTGTGGACATGATGAATGCCAAGGCCCGCCAAATTGGGGCCATCCACAGCCATTTTGCCAATCCCCATGGACTTCCGTCAGCAGGCACACAGTACACGACGGCTGCTGACATGGCCATGATTTTTAACCAGGCCCTTAAATCTGATTTTTTTCGCCAAGCCATTACCATCAAATATATGGTAATCTATTCTAAGGAGGGGCGTCGCTGCTTCCTCAAGTCCCATAACAAGATTTTATTCTCGCATTGGCGGCACAAGGTCTTTGGGAAAACTGGCTGGACCATTGAAGCCCAGTCTTGCTTTGTGGGTTATCTGCCACAGGGAATGAATACCATGATCATTGCAGTCTATGGTGCTCATCGCCGATGGACAGATATGAAATATATCCTTGAACGCTATGGCCATGTGGCCTTATAATATTACCATTTACCAATGGAGGATTTATGGAGAATAAAAATAGTTCTTTTGTTTTGCTGATGGTGATTTTAGTCGGCCTAGTCGGTGGTGTTGGTCTTCTAATCGGGATCAATAATGCCGTGACACATGCGGTTAAACCTTTGTATGAACGCCTGGCCTCCATTGAACGCGAACTGGTGAATATTGAACGGACGAGCTCACAGGGTTCTGGTGCTCAGGGAGGTTCTTTATTGCAAGTTGAGCGTCAGCTGGCCCAAATCCAATATCGCCTTAATACCATGGGCAATGCTGCTCCACAGCCGCAGATGCCTCCACCGGAAGACATGAATAAGGTCTATGATCTTCCTGTTGGCATTTCTTCAGTTCTCGGTGATAAAAATGCACCTGTGACCATCACTGAATTCTCTGATTTCCAATGTCCTTTTTGCGCGCGTTTTTATCCAGTGATTAAAGATGTGTTGGCTGCTTATCCTGGCAAGGTGAGGGTAGTGATCAAGAATTTTCCTCTGCCTTTTCATCCCAATGCCATGCCTGCAGCTAAACTGGCCATGGCTGCCAATGAACAGGGTAAATTCCAAGGCATGATGGAGTCCTTGTTGGCCAATGGTGGGGATGTCTCGGATGACAAAATCAAGGAATATGCCAAAAGCCTTGGGCTTGATTACAATAAATTAATGGCTGATTATAAAAATAAGGATGCCCAGTGGGCGACCCAGATCCAGAATGATATGCAGTTGGCTGGGAATGTGGATGTGCGTGGCACGCCAACTTTTTATCTTAATGGCCGAAAAACTAATTCCCGGGATTTGGATAGTTTCAAGGCCCAGATTGATCCCATTTTGGCAGGTAAGAATAGTTAGGCCCCAGGGTATTTTTTTCTTTGCAAAAATGTTCTTTTAGTGTATATTATGGCCCTTGTAGTTTTTAGTTATTTGTCATTCCGGTGAAAACCGGAATCTTCATCAATAGAATAAAGACCCCGGCCTTCGCCGGGGTGACATGGATCAAGAAAGGGTAGGTTATGGGTGGTCGTGTAGGTGGAATTTCAAGTAAATTTTATTGTGAAACCGCAGGCATCAAGGTCTCTGGTGGTCAAAAAGTCAAATCAGGTACTATCTTGACCCGCCAAGGTGATCAATGGAAACGTGGTCTTAATGTGATCGGCCGCAGCTCGCTGACAGCCGCATGTGATGGCGAAGTTTACTTTACCCGCCGTAAAAACGGATACAATAAAGTCATCACGTTGGTTAACATTAAAGCTTCATAAGCAGGTTCTGTATGTGCGGTATCGTTGGCTATGTCGGCAACAAAGACGCTCTTCCTATTTTGCTTGGGAGTTTAAAAAAACTCGAATACCGCGGCTATGACTCGAGCGGTGTTGGTTTCCTCGATCATGCTTCCCGCCTGATTGTCCTTAAATCCAAAGGCAAGATCCGTAATCTTGAAGAATTAATCAATAGCCAAAAAGTGCCCTTTGCCCATGCAGGCATTTCGCATACCCGTTGGGCGACACACGGGCTTCCCTCTGACATCAATGCTCATCCCCACATGGACGGCAAGCACGGATTTGCCGTGGTCCATAATGGCATCATTGAAAATTACCAAGAGCTTAAAGAATTTTTAAAGAAAAAAGGATGCAAGTTTATCTCAGCCACTGACTCTGAGGTGATCCCGCATCTCATTGCTCATTTTTACAAAGGCGATTTTGCCGCAGCTGTTCGTCAGGCTATTGCTAAATTAAAAGGCACCTTTGCACTGGCCATCGTAAGTCATTATCATCCTGAGACCTTGATTGCCGCGCGCATTGGCTCACCCTTGATCATTGGCATTGGCGACAAGGAAAATTACATTGCCTCTGATGTGCCAGCCATCATTGATTTTACCCGCAAGGTGATTTATTTAAAAGACGGACAGATGGCTGTGCTTAAAAAAGATAGCGTTGAGCTCTCTTCTTTTGATGGTAAAAAAGCGGCGATCAAGATCGATACCGTGGCCTTTAATGTGGTCTCTGCCCGCAAGGAAGGGTACCCGCATTTTATGCTCAAGGAAATTCATGAGCAGCCCAAGGTGTTAGAGCAGATGTTAAACCTGCGCCTTAAGAATAAAAGGTTGAATCTCGAGGGTTTAAATTTATCTGATGAAGTTTTAAGGCGCAGCCGCAAGGTCACCATCGTGGCTTGCGGGACAGCGTATCATGCAGGTTTGGTTGGAAAATATATTATTGAATCCTTGGCACGCCTGCCGGTTGAAGTTGACACCTCGAGTGAATTTCGTTATCGAAACCCCATTATTGACAAGAACACACTTTTTTTGGCTGTCAGCCAATCCGGTGAAACTGCGGATACCTTAGCAGCAGCCCGTGAAGCTAAAGCCAAGGGGGCGAAGATCATTGCCATTTGCAATGTGGTGGGTTCATCGCTGGCTCGGGAAGCTGATGGTGTTTTGTATACCTATGCGGGCCCAGAAATCGGTGTGGCTTCAACAAAGGCCTACACCGCGCAGCTGATGATGTTTTATTTATTAGGTTTTAAATTGGCCCAGGTCCGAGGGGCCATTTCTGCGAAGGAAACAAAAGATTTAGTGCATGATCTCTCTAGGATCCCGTCACTTTGCCATGAAATTTTAAATGACCTTCGCCATGCTAAAAAAGTGTCTGAGGCTAATTCTCACTTTGGCTGCTTTCTTTTTTTAGGGCGCTATGTCAATTACCCCTCAGCCTTGGAAGGGGCTTTGAAACTAAAAGAAATTTCCTATGTCCCAGCAGAAGGGTATGCTGCAGGAGAGATGAAGCATGGGCCTATTGCCTTGATTGATGAATACAGGGCGGTAGTGTGTATCAATCCTAAATCACATATCTATGACAAAATGTCATCGAATATGCAGGAAATCCGGGCCCGACGGGGAAATATCATTGCCATTGCCAGCCGAGGCGACCAGGAGATCAAAAATCACGCGGATTATGTGATCGAAATCCCCAAGGTGCCTGAAATCCTCACACCCTTATTAGTAGCCTTGCCTTTGCAGATGCTGGCGTATTTTATTGCCGTCAAACGCGGCTGTGATGTGGACCAGCCCCGCAACCTGGCTAAATCTGTCACGGTGGAATAAAAATCTCTCATGCTCTATATTGTTTCCACTCCCATCGGAAACCTTAAAGATATCACCTTGCGCGCGCTTGAGACACTCAAGAGCGTTGATTTAATTGCTGCGGAAGATACCCGTCATACTAAAATCCTGCTGGATGCCTACGAGATTCAAAAACCTTTAACTTCTTTTTTTGAACATAATGAGAAAGCAAAGGCTGCTTATCTTTTGAATTTATTAAAAGAAGGTAAGAATATTGCTGTGGTCTCAGATGCTGGCACGCCGGGGATCAGTGATCCAGGGTTTGTCATGATCCGCCTGGCGCTTGAAAATAATATCCCCATGACCGTGGTCCCAGGCGTCAGTGCGGCGATCTGTGCCCTGACAGCTTCAGGTCTTCCGTCTCATTGTTTTATTTTTGAAGGGTTTTTACCGGTCAAGAGTGGAGCCCGGCGTAATAAATTGGAATCATTAAAGAATCAAGAGGGGACAATCATATTTTATGAATCCCCTCATCGCTTGCTTAAGACACTTCACGATATAAATGAGATTTGGGATGATCCAGTCATTGTGGTGGCGCGAGAGCTAACTAAAAAGTTTGAAGAAATATTGAAGGATAAAACTAGCCACTTGATTGCACATTTCAACTCTCATTCGCCTAAGGGAGAGTTCGTTTTATTAAGCAATCATAATTAAGAATTTTATTGCTGAGCACAATTGAGCGATAGGCACTTTTCCAAATTTATTCCTGTTAAACCGCCGCAGTATTGTTCAGCGCATTGGTCAGAATCAGATGATTTATTATGCACGAGGAACCCTTCCGCAAAATAATCATGGAAACGGCTGATGGTAAGATTATAGGTCAAAATAGGATGTTTTGATTTTTCAATGGATGCGATAGATTCCTTTGAGCCATCCTGTTTCATGAGAAGATCTCCCACCATTAATGTTCCAGCCAAGCGCCACCGACCCTTAACATAAAAGGGATGATTGGGCGTTACCTCAATAACAGTCCCCGAAGCCATGGTAATGGTCAGATAGCCATTGGTGTCTTGTTTGAGGGAATGATGAATGGATTTTAAAACCATGGATGCCGTAGGCACATGATGACGAATATCATAAGCCAATATTTTTTCTCCCACCTTGATATCTTCAATATTCTTTAAACTGCCGTCAGCCATAGTGATCTTGGTGCCAGCGGCAAAACAGGTGCTAGTACTCGTGTCCGTTGCCGTGTTAGTGCCGACGTTCGTATTGGTATTTGTATTAGTGGCTGTATTAGTGGCTGTATTAGTAGCTGTATTGGTAGCTGTATTGGTAGCTGTATTAGTAGCTGTATTGGTAGCTGTATTGGTAGCTGTATTAGTAGCTGTATTGGTAGCCGTATTAGTAGCTGTATTGGTATTGGTGTCTGTGCTTGTAGCATTGGGAAGATTGGTACAACACACATAGGAGTCTACATAGGTTGGGGTGGTGGTGTTAATTTGAAATTGATCAAAAAGGCCATCGCTAGAGCTCAATCCTGTTACATTGCCAAAACCAGCTGCGCATTGAGGAACAGTTGAGCAGTCTGCGCCGGCAACATTAGTGGTGCAAAAGATATTGTAGCAAGCCTGCGGATAAACGGTATCGATATTAGTGGAGCCACCATTTTTGATGAAAGCATGGAGAACCCCATTCTGATCCATCATCAAGGTACCTGGACTGGCGATGGTATTATAAGGATTAGATGAATTGGGGCCTGTACATTGCCAAATTGTCTGGTAGCCAAAATCCAGATATAGGGCCCCTACATTGCCAGATGTACAATAAGATGCTGTGGCCAAAGGTATAAGTCCAAGGCTTAAGCCCACATAGTTGTAGGACGCTTGAGGTGCTGGATAATAGGTGGTCAAGTACAGTGGTTTGGATGTTGCCAAGCTGACTGATGACCAAAGAAGAAAAATTAAAAAGAGATAAAGTAGTTTTTTCATATTAAAACCCGCCAACCGCAGTCGTGTTGCTGCAGCAATAATTGACATATGTAGTACAGACACCTCCGCCGCTGCAAGGATTAAACCTAGTGCCTGAGCCAATTGATTGAGCGATCCATCCAGATGGGCAACTTGTCAAGGCGCTACCGGATTGAAAACGTGCAAAGCATTCTTGTAGATATGGAATTTTCACTGGAATAGTATTTAAGCTGGCACAGATTTCAAAATTGTAATTGGAAGGGTTAACATAAATCAGTCCTTGGTTGGCAGCGGTGCAAGTCAGTGCCGCTGCATTCTGGACATTTTCAAACACAAGTTGTTTATAGGTCCCCTTGAGTGTTGGGTATTGGGCCACAAGACCTGATTCATCAGCGAAGAGGCTGGTGATGGATAAGCTAAAGATGAAGGATAGAATTAGAATTTTCATAATTTTAAGGTGCACATCGAAAAGCAATAGGTTGACAAATATTTGGAGAACAACAAGGTGACGATACGCAAGAACCTCCTAGACCAACACACGTCGCAGTACTGGTGGCAGTGCTCGTGTTAGTACTAGTGCTGGTGCTAGTACTGGTGCTGGTGCTGGTGCCAGTTCCCGTGCTAGTACTAGTGCTGGTACTAGTACTTGTGCTTGTGCTAGTAGTGGTGCTGGTGCTTGTACTGGTACTGGTGCGAGTTCCTGTACTTGTTCCACTCCCAACGATAGTGGTAGTATTGGTGCTAGTGCCAGTAATTGAAGAGGTTGTCATAACAGTGTCAGTGAGGCAGCCAGAGTTATGTACGAGAAACCCTTCTGCAAAATAGTCATGGAAACGGCCGATGGTTAGATTGTAGGTCAAGATATGTATCTTTGATTTTTGAATGGAAGCAATGGCTTGCGTTGAACCATTCTGTTGCAGGAGCTTATCACCTGGTTTTAATACAGAAGCTGTACGCCATCTGCCGCTAAGGTAAAAGGGATGATTAGGCGTTACCTCTAGAACAGTTCCTGAAGCCATGGTAATGGTCAGATAACCATTTGCATCCTGTTTGAGGGAATGATGAATGGACTTTAAAACCATGGATGCCGTAGGCATATGATGGCGAATATCGTAAGCCAAAACTTTCTCACCGACCTCAATCTCCTCAATATTTTTTAATTTTCCATCAGCCATGGTGATTTTGGTGCCAGCAGCAAAACAGGCAGTGCCTGTTCCAGTCCCAGTGGCACTACCTGTTCCAGTGCCTGATTCAGAACCAGTGCCTGTCCCAGTATCAGTGCCTGTTCCAGTATTAGTGCCCGTTCCAGAAGCAGAACCCGATCCAGAACCCGAACCTGATTCAGAACCAGTGCTTGTCCCAGTATCAGTGCCTGTTCCAGTATTAGTGCCTGTTCCCACACTGCATGATGCACAAGCGGGAAGGTTTTCAGATATACACAGTGCACAGCTTCCGCCTCCTGTTTGACATGCATCAAGATCTCCATGACATATGGGGCTACCACCTGGGCAACAAACCCCAGTACCTGTACCGCTGGCCGTGGCAGTGTCACTTGCTGAATCTGTGTCTGTACTGGTATTGGTATTGGTAATGGTGCTGGTATTTGTATTGGTGCTAGTATTTGTATTGGTGTTGGTATTTGTATTGGTGTTGGTATCAGTATTTGTATTTGTTGTTCCGCAGATGCTTTCTTGTCCCAGAGTGTAGATCCCGGAAGAATAATTGAAACAACAATTCCGATCATAAACAGTGAATTGATCGTTGATCACGTTACAACCCACGTCATATGCATTGGGGTCCCCGTAGGTGGTATCATTACATGCTTCAGGCTGGCCCAAGGTGGATTGTTTTAAGATGGAAAAACAACCTGATTTTTGAAAGGCGGTTGCCGCTCCCTTAAAACAGCAGCCGTAGCTATAAAATTTATTTGAGGAATTAAGTGTATAAGCTACCTTACAGTTATTGATGGGCGTATAATTGGCAGGGCAAGTAAGAGAAACGGGACAAGCAGCACCAGTTCCGTACATGGTAATACAAGCTCCTGGATAAGAGGCTACAGAACCATCAGCTTTGCAAATTTGTAAATAGCCGCTGCTTTGATCTGCGAATATAGTTCCTTGATTGTAGTAGGTGACCCCGTTTTCATTGGTGTCACATAGATTTGAGCCATTGATCCCTGATGTATTGGCGCTGTTTTGGGCGCAAAAGCAATAAGGAGAACTGATCCCAGTGTTCAAATTTTGATTGGGCTGTCCCGTGTTGCTGGTTTGCAATTGAATCATGGTGTAGCTGCCATTAGGCGAAGGATAATCAGAGGTAAGGGTGATTTTGGCAGCGTAAATTTTAGAGCCAAAAAATATTAGGCAAGGGAGGGCGACGACTAAAAGGATACTATATAATATTTTTTTCATCCTACTTAAAGTATAGTCGATCATATAGATAGAATCAATTTAAATTATTCTCAAATTCCCTATGTTGACAGGACCTTCAAGGAGTGTTATAGTTTCTAGAACTTAAGAAGTCCTTTAAATCCAGTCCAGAGAGATTGGGAAGGGAAAATATGAAACAATACCTTTGTAAGACCATAGGCCAACAGGCGATATTGCAAGATGTACGTGCGATATCGTTTTTTTATTTATCAAGGAGACAAGATGGCTCAAGCAAAAATCATGGATGAAGAGGCCATTCGGCGTGCGGTTTCACGCATGGCACATGAAATCCTGGAGAAAAATAAAGGTGTCGAGCATTTGGCACTCATCGGTATCCGTACCCGTGGGGTGATTCTGGCCCAGCGCCTTAAGAAAGCCATCCAAGAGATTGAAGGCAAGGAGATACCCACCGGCATTTTGGATATTACCCTTTACCGTGATGACCTAACCCTCATCGCGCCCAAGCCTTTGGTGCGAGAAACATTAATTGATTTTGATATTACGGATATGAAAATTGTTTTGGTGGATGATGTTTTTTATACGGGCCGTACGATCCGTGCTGCACTCAATGCCTTGGTTGATTTTGGCCGGCCGGCTGTGATCCAGTTGGCTGTATTGATTGACCGCGGGCACCGTGAATTGCCCATCCGTGCTGACTTTGTGGGCAAGAATATCCCCACGACCAAGGCCCAAAATGTCCAGGTGATCCTGGGTGAATCTGACGGAAAAACAGATGAAGTCATGGTGGAGGGCTAAATATGGCTTGGAAACATAAACATCTTTTAGGTCTGCAGGATTTAAACCGCGAAGATATTGAATTGGTACTTGAGACAGCCAAGTCATTTAAAGAAGTCTCTAGCCGTGAAATTAAAAAGGTACCGGCTTTACGGGGCAAGACAGTAGTCACTCTGTTTTTTGAGGCCTCCACTCGCACGCGTATTTCTTTTGAATTGGCCGCCAAACGCCTTTCGGCCGATACTCTCAATATTGCAGCCAATGTTTCTTCTACTAGCAAGGGAGAAACCTTGCTTGATACAGCCCGTAATATTGAGGCCATGAATGTGGATGCCATGGTCGTACGCCATTCTTCTTCAGGGTCCCCGGGACTTTTGGCCGAAGGCCTTAAATGCTCCGTGGTCAATGCCGGGGACGGCTTGCGCGAGCATCCCACCCAGGCCTTGCTTGATATGTTTACCTTGCAGGAAAAATTCGGCAAAATTGAAGGTTTGAAGGTAGGTATTATCGGTGACATCTTGCATTCACGGGTGGCGCGTTCCAATATCTGGGGACTGACCAAATTGGGCGCTAAGGTCACTGTCTGCGGGCCCGCGACACTGATGCCACGCGGCATTGAAGCCATGGGTGTCGAGGTTTGTTATGATTTAAAAAAGGTGCTCCAAGAATCTGATGCAGTGATTGCCCTGCGCCTGCAAAAAGAGCGCCAGCAGGATAAGTTCTTGCCTTCCATGCGTGAATATTCCAGGCTCTTTGGGATAACACAGGCCAAACTCAATGAAGGCAGCAGTCATCTGATCGTTATGCATCCCGGGCCCACCAACCGCGGCCTGGAATTATCCGCTGAGGTGGCCGATGGCAAACAGTCAGTGATCTTGGACCAGGTGACCAACGGAGTGGCTGTGCGTATGGCGGTTTTATATTTAGTGTTAGGGACAAAAACGCCTGCCTGACGGCAGACAGGGAGTAATTATGGGACTATTGATCAAAAATGCCATTATTGTGAATGCTGATAAAATTGCGGATAAACCACAGGACATTTTATGCGTGGATGGGAAAATCACCCAGATTGCCGCCAAGATTCCTGAGGCTGGTCATGAGATCGTTGATGCTACAGGTAAAAAAGTATTGCCTGGTTTAATTGATATCCATGTGCATCTGCGCCAGCCTGGCCGTGAAGACAAAGAGACCATTGAAACAGGTTCGCGTGCTGCAGTCAAGGGTGGATTTACCTCGGTGATGTGCATGCCTAATACAACACCGGTGATTGATAATGCCATGGTCGTTGAATTTATCATCCGCGAGGCCAAAAGGGTGGGGCTTTGCAATGTGTACCCCATCGGGGCCATCACCAAGGGCCAGACAGACGAAGAATTAAGCGACATGTCAGAACTAAAAGCGGCCGGTTGCCTAGCTTTTTCCGACGACGGGAAATCGGTACTCAACAGCCGGCTGTTTCGCCTGGCCATGGAATATGCCAAGATGCTCGATGTGCTGATTATTGAACACTGCCAAGACCCTTTGCTGACAGCGGGTGGCGTCATGAATGAAGGGGAAGTCTCGACCCGTAGTGGACTTAAAGGCGATCCCGGCATTGCTGAGACGGTGACGGTGGCTCGGGACATTGAAATCGCCCATTATCTCAATGCCCGGGTGCATTTGGCCCATATGTCACTTAAGCGTTCATGCGAACTGATTCGTGCCGCTAAATCACAGGGAATCAAGGTCACGGCTGAAGCCTGCCCGCATCATTTTTCCCTGACGGACGAGGCTTGCAGTAGTTTTGATACTTCAACCAAGGTCAATCCGCCACTGCGCGCCAAAGAAGATGTGGAGGCTATTAAAAAGGCCATTGCCGACGGGACCATTGATTGCATTGTTACTGACCATGCGCCTCATACCAAGGAAGACAAAGAAGTTGGTTTTGATGGGGCGCCCTTCGGGCTTATTGGCTTGGAGACCTCACTTGCTTTGACAATCACGGAATTGCTTAAAGTCGGCATTATTAATTTGCCTAAAATGGTAGAACTGATGTCCAGCGCGCCTGCGCGAATTGTTGGCCTAACGCAGAAAGGTGCGATTAAAACTGGCTATGATGCGGACATCACCATTATTGATACCGACAAAGAGTGGACTGTGACCCGTGAAGGATTTGTTTCCAAAAGCAAAAATTCGCCCTTTATTGGACGAAAGCTGTTTGGTGTAGTGGAACACACAATTTGTAACGGAAAATCAGTTTACCAAAGCCCATCTTAATTAGCAGTAGAGTAGTTCTTGTCGGCAAGCACAATCCGGGATATTCTGTAGAAATATTTACCGGAGATTTGCCGTTCTTCAAGAGTCTGGAGTTGATAGCGTGCATCAAGGACATTGTCAGGGAAAGGCTGTTTCGTATTGTAATAGATGGCCTGAATGACAAAAACATTGCTGTAAAGATGATTTTTAATCTGTTGCAGCACGTTATCGACATCATTATTAGCCGTTTGATAGGAAATGGCCCCTCTATTTGAAACAATCAGTTGTCCTGGTGTTCCCCAAATAATCAAGCTATCTTCCTGTGCGTGCCTCTCGAGGAATTCATTGACATAGCGGTATTCCCGATTAATGACCAAGGTACTGCAAAGATTGTCTTCCATCGCTACAGGGTGATAGTAAGCAAAGGCAGCGAGTGCCAGGCCCAAGGTGACTGTGGCTGCTTTCTTGTTATTTTTCGACAGCACAACGACCAGGTAAACAGGCACCAGGCACAAAGAAGCAATGACTGGAATATAAAATCGGCCGTTGAGAGGATGGTCATTAATACCGCCTTGATAAAAGAGAACAAGAATAAAAAGCGCAAAAAGACCGATTCCCGCGCAAGACCATGTAATCAGCTTTTTGTTATCCAAAGGCCAATCCTTGCGCAAGGTGATAACCAAAAGTACTACTGCAGCTAGCACGTTTATAATATTGACGCATCCTGCATATCCCAAGCTGCCGCTTACGTCGAAGATGTATTTCATAAATAGAACAATATTTTCCTTGGCATGACCAAGGCTAAAGGCATGCAGCCAGGAGCCTTGGGTCAAATTCGGGTCAGGTTCATTGATCAGAAGTACCCGCTGCCAGATCAAGGGAAGGATAAACAAGGGTACAAGCCCTAAGGCCCAAGATTTATTGAAATATTCTATTTTGACCTTCCCAGAAATGACCAAGACTAGCATGGTGATGATAAAAAAGAGGATTGATTCATACCGCACATGCGCCAGCATGGTCAGGGTCATCACCAAGGCGCTAAAGGCAATGGCCGTCGGTGTTTTTAAGAAATTTTTAAGCGCAACAAAGCTGGCTAATATAAAGGTAAAATTAAATACCTCAAAGCTCGCACTGGTGGCGCTTAAAGCTATGAAAGGCTGGCTTATGATAAGGACCATGCCGGCCAGAACAAAAAGAAAGTCGAGGCTTGTGTAGATGCATAGGTAAATCAGAAAGAGCATGGCCCAGAGCACAAAGTAGTTGAGAATAAAAGCATTTAGGACACGGTAACCAAAAAAGGTATGCAGGAGGGAGGTAAAGAACTGAAAAAGGAAGGGCCTCTTTTCGGTTCCGGTGCTTTCGCTAGGCCAAAAGATGTCATAATAATAACGGCCTTCGGTCATGTTCTCGACGTTCTTATAGAAGGTCATCGATTTGGAGACAGAAAGCAAATTAGTTTCGTCGTTAAGGACCCTGAAACTCTTGGGGACTGAAATAAAAACAATGGAAGCCAACAGGAATGAGGCAAGAAGGCCTTTCCAATGCTGCTGGATAAAGCGCAGCGCTGAGCCATGCTGGGCGTTGTAAAGATCGACCAAACAAAGCCCCCAAGCGATGGTCATGCACAAGATAATGTAGTATGAGCCATAGGTAAATACACCGTGCATTAAAGGCCGATGAGGGATGGTGATGATTAAAGCTGCGGCAAAAAGGCAAAAACAAACCGTATAATAAATAACTGAAGACCAGTTCTTGGAAAGCATACGCCATTATGTAATTTTTTGATACAGATGTCAATTTCTTCGGATGAAAATTCCCACTGTGTCAGGCCCTAACCATATTGACTTAAGGTAAATGATTGCTAGAATACAGCAGCTGTAAAAGTGTTTTTTTCCCAAGCGACTGATGCGCCCGTCGCCTAATGGATAGGGCAGCAGCCTCCGAAGCTGCGTGTGCAGGTTCGAATCCCGCCGGGCGCGCTTTTCTAAATTGCTAAAGGGATTCGAATGAGCCCTGCTAATGAACTGCGACCTTATGGGAGCAGTTCATAGGGCGAGTGGCCGACCTGGAGCGATGGTCCGCCGCAGATGAGGCGGACCTGAGCGGAAGGCGCCGAATCCCGCCGGGCGCGTTTTTCTAAATTGCTATCGGGCGTGTTTGTAATAATTAGGTGAAATTTAGTTTTAATTGGATATAATAATCCGTTTATCATCGAAAAATAAAAAGGGACAATCATGCGAAAGCAAAGGATCACCATTTCAGTCATTGGGGGAAGCAGTATCAGCAATAAGGTGGAAGACCTGGCAGAATCCGTTGGGCAAATGATCGCGGAGCTAGGTTGTGTACTTGTCTGCGGTGGGCTCGGAGGAGCCATGGAAGCGGCAGCCCGTGGTGCCAAAACAGCTGGGGGCTTGACCGTTGGTATTTTACCGGGTAAGGACAAGCATGATGCCAATAGTTATATCGACATCGCCCTTCCCACCTCAATCGGTTATGCACGTAACACCATCGTGGCGTGCTCAGCGGATATTGTGGTGGCATTGCCTGGAAGCTTTGGAACAAATTCTGAAATTTGTTATGGCCTTGTGTATGGACGGCCTGTCATTGATCTCGGCAATTGGAACATTGAGGGAATGATCGACGTCAAGAATATTGCTGAGGCAGAAGAAAAAATTAAAAAGCTCATCAAAAAGCTTCAAAATGCTTAAATTAAAGGAGCTATCATGAAAATGGATATAGTTTTCCTTATTTTTTTTGTCCTGTTCGGTGCCCTGGCGGGTGCCATCTTTCTCAAGGCCATGGAGAAAGCCGCTTTGAAACAGCCCATTGCTGTGAATCAGAAATTAGATGAATTGTTGGGCCTGGAACTTGATATTCAAGCAAAACTTAATTATAAGACAGGTGATGTGGCAGCTCAAATGTCACGGATGAATGATCGACTTTTAGCCATTGAGAAGAAATTGAATGCATCGTAAACAGGTCCAGGAGATCATCAAAAGTGGACGGACACTGTTGTGTGTTGGTACAGTCAGTGTCAATTGTGTTGACGTTACCATTGAATTAGCTCAAAGGCACGATCTGCCTTTAACATTGATCGCGAGCCGGCGACAGATCGACGCAGAGATTTTGGGTGGCGGGTATGTGGGTTCTTGGACCACTTCTGATTACATTGATTATGTGAGACGCAAAGACCCGGAAGGTCATGTTATTTTGGGCCGCGATCATGCCGGACCCTGGCAGAATGAGAATTTTCAACTGAGTTTGGATGAAGCGATGGCCAATGCCAAAAAATCATTGGGCGTTGATATCGAATCGGGAATTGAGTTTATCCACTTGGATGCAAGCCTTGATCCCCAAGGAACTCCTGGCGTTGATGTGATCCTTAGGAGGATCTTTGAGTTGTATGATTTCTGTTGCGAGCAGGCCAAGCATTGGGGCCGTGACATTGAGTTCGAGTTTGGACCATTTTCAGACAGCCCGGTCGATGAATTATCGGTAATAGAGCATGTGCTGCAGAGCGTGACAGAACATTGTCGAAGCAACAAGTCCAAACTACCGCTATATATCGTGATCAATACCGGTACCAAGGTCATGGAGAAGCGCAATGTGGGGCCTTTCGAACCAAATGATCAATTAAAGGCCTTAGTCGGAGCTTGTGAACGTTATCAGGTTTTTTTAAAAGAGCATAATGCGGATTATCTTTCTGATCAGGCCTTATTGGCCCATCCTGCTTTAGGGATCCATTGCGCTAATATCGCCCCGGAACTTGGAGTGATCGAAAGCGTTGGATTATTGGACATGCTTCAAAAGAACGGCCGGCAGGACCTTTGTGATGAATTTATCACCTTAGCCGTTGATTCTTTGAAATGGCAAAAATGGATGCTTCCAGGCACCAAGGCTTCACGAGAGGATTTAGGAAAGATCGCGGGGCATTATGTGTATTCTCATCCACAAGGGTTAATGATCAGAGAGAAAGCACGGCAAGTCCTAAGAGAACAAGGTATTGATTTAGAAGATCATTTAAAGGCGCGTATCCGTTCGCGCATTGAACATCATTTAAAATGTTTCGGGCTTATGAACGCATGAATAAAACCATTGTCAAGAAACCCTGGGGGCAAGAAGAGATTCTTGAGATCAATGATCGTTATATGGTCAAGAAATTGACGATGAAAGAGGGGCATCGTTGCAGCCTTCAGTATCATCAAAAGAAACGAGAAACGATCTATATTCTCCAAGGTCAATTAAGGATATTAACCGGCCAAACACAACAGGATTTGATTGCCCGCGGGTATGGCCCGCATGAAAGCATCACCATTGAGCCGAGGGTGTTGCATCGCATGGAAGCGGTCAAAGACAGTGTTTATCTTGAATCCTCGAGCCCGGAGATAGATGACGTAGTTCGAGTCCAGGACGATTATCAGAGGAAGTAGAATGGGATTTACGGTGTTTATCCCGACCGCTGGCACAGGTTCCCGGCTCGGGGTCTTGACGCGCGATATCAATAAATCATTATTGAGCATTGGTACGCGTCCTATCCTTTCTTTTTCAATCGATCAATTCCCTTTCAATGCCAAATTTGTCATCGCCTTGGGCCATCAAGGGCATTTGGTCAAATCATTTCTAATGTTGGCCTATCCTCAGCACCATTTTGTTTTCGTGGAGATTGACCCGTTTGAAGGGCCTGGCTCGAGTTTAGGCTATACGGTCTGGAATTGCCGTAGCCACTTGCAAGATCCCTTCATTTTTTGTTCTAATGACACATTAACAACAACGAAAATCCCCGCCCCAGATCATAATTGGATGGGAGTTGCTCTCAATCACGGTACAAGGGGCTATCGATCCGTGACGTCACAAGAAGGGAAGGTCACGGGGATCCATGAGAAGGAACAAGGGCCTTTACATGCACAGCCCTACATTGGTTTGGCAGGGATCAAAGATACAGATTTGTTTTGGGAGGCAATGCAAAAAGCCGGCCCTGAAGAATTATTGATGGGAGAAAGTCTTGGCCTAAGGGCCCTTTTAGGGCAAGGAATCAGTGTCTATCCTATGGATTGGCATGATACAGGCAATCCCCAAGCGCTTGAACGTGCCCGGGATTTTTTTAAATCTGAATCACAGCCCCATATCCTTGAAAAATCCGGCGAGGCGATCTGGTTTGTGGACCATTCAGTGATTAAATATTCCAAGGACAAAGAATTTATACGTAAGCGGGTTTTGCGTGCAGGCTTGCTTCAAGGATATTGCCCGCCCATTACTGCTTCAACGCCCCATATGTACCGCTATCAAAAAATTGAGGGAGAAGTGCTGTCTGATATTATCACTGTTGATCTGATGCAGGACTTGCTGGCCCATTTGAAGGAATTTTGGAAGCCTTATGATCTTGGGAAAGAACAGCAGGCTGCCTTTGAGCGGTCCTGTTTTGCTTTTTATCATGATAAGACCTACGAACGGATCGAACGATTTTACCGTGTGACCGGGCGTAGGGACGGCTGTGAAAGCATTAATAGCCGCTCAATGCCTTTGCTAAAGGAGCTTTTGGAAAAGATAGATTGGCAGAAAATACCGCAAGGCAGGGCAGCGCGTTTTCATGGGGACTGTCATTTTGAGAATATGATTTATGAGAAGAAGATCAAACGGTTCACATTCTTAGACTGTCGTCAAGATTTCGCAGGAGAATTAGAATTCGGGGATGTTTATTACGATTTGGCGAAATTGTACCATGGCCTGATTGTTTCCCATGAGGAAGTATTCAATAATCGTTTCAGTATTTCTTGGGCTAAGGATGATATTCAATATTTTATTTCACGCAAGGATGTGCATTTAGATTGTGAAAAGGAACTGCTAGCGTTTTTGGAGAGGAACAAATTTGATCCGTACAAAGTCCGCGTCCTGACGGCGTTAGTATTCTTAAATATTGCGGCTTTGCATCATCATCCGTACAATGAATTTTTGTACTGTCTTGGGAAGGACATGCTTTGTCAGTTGAGTTAAAAAAATCTTTGACTAGGGCAGCCATGATTTTTGCCGGGTTTTTAGCGGCCCTGATTGTTTTTAATGCCCCCCATGCGTATTGTATATTTGCTTTTTTTACGCCGGACTTAGGGGAAGCTTCATTAAAAGGGCTTTCCATTCCTATTGTATTTTTTTTGTTTGTTAACTATCTTGTTATTGCTCTGATGGGCTATGCCTTGGCACGGCCATTTTTTGACGGTGGACCGGTCAAGAACGTGGAGCTAAAGGTCTTTGCATCTTTTTTCATCGGATATATTTGTTTATCCGGCATTGTCAGGCTTGTTTCTTTCGTTTGTCCCTATTTCTGGATCTATGGGATTGTTTTGGCAGTGGAATTGCTGGTTATCATCATTGCGTGTTGGGGGAAGGAAGGCTGGTATTCAACAAACGTAGAAAAATGCTCACCATGGATATTTTGGTTAAAACGATTGTCAGTGGGGTTGGTGCTGATTGTTTTTTTTGGTGCGGCACTTTGCATTCAGGTTCGTCAAGGAGATTTTAGCTGGGTTGGGCATGGCCCCCATCAATACGCGCGGTTCCTCGATGAGTGGTATGACAATCATTTGCTTCATTTTCCTCTGATCTCCCGTCACTATGATGAATTGATTGTCCATTATTTTTTATGTATGCCAACCCATGGGAAGGTGAGCACCATTATCACTTGGTGGGTCACTTTAGGGCTAAACAAGACATCAGAGCTTGTTTTTTTATGGATCGTGTTTCGCAGATTCGGCCTATCTCAAATTTATTCTACCCTTGGTGTATTATTTTTATTTTTGGGGACAAGTTCTCTTTGTCCTTGGAGGTATTATTTACTTTTTGATTCTTCCAATTTTCTCTTTTTTACCGTCCATTCAGGTCGAGTGGTTGGGATAGGGATGGTTATTTTTTGGATCGTCAATTTTTTACGAGAGGATGTTTCATCGAGGCCATTGTCGCTCTTGACGGTTTTTCTAGCAGGAATTGGACTAACATCGTTACCGGAAACCAATGCTCTATGGGTATTGGCCCTTTTGCCATGGCTCTTGCCATCAAAAACACAAGGTCCTGGCCTTGGAGCGCATTGGGTTTATTTTTCCTTAGCGTTGATCCTTCTTCTGTATACCCTGCCGTTTGCACCAAACAGTTTTATCGTCCTAAGGGCCGTGGCTGTGGGGGGCGTGGTTTTGGTCGCAGCTTGGATTTTTGCCGTTCAGATTTTTAAGCTTGAAAAAATCAGCCGCGGGGCAGTTGCACTGATCTTGAGTATATCGTTTGGGATGATTTTTATGGGCAATTTGTTCCGGGACAATGCCATTTGCCAATGGACTTTTCATAAATTAGCACCGGTGATCGGAACTGTGGAAAATAGAGAACTATCAGAAGACTTGCTTTCAAAGGACCCCTTAAAGATAGGTGATTTTCGTGAAACCGGTGACTATAACGAATATTGCAAAGGAAGTGTAGAATTCATATCTTATTATGGGTGGATCTTGATCATGATCGCATTGATTCCCTTTTTGTATCGTCGGTTGCCTGAAGGTGGATCGACCATGGACCAGAAGCTCTATAGGATATTCACTTTGATCGTGATACTCTTGCCGTTTCTTTTTTTAGTCATGGATTTTACAAATTTTGGGCCCAGGCGGGCGTGGTTAAAAAGTCGTTTTTTGGAAGTGCCTGTTTATTTTATCATGTTTGCCTGTTTCTATTATTTGGGCAGGGCGGCATCCAAGATTGAACGGTTTTTTATGGGTGTTGTGCTTTTGGCGTATATCATTACCCCATTCTGGGCAACTGAGCGGGGCAGACAAATTATAGAAAACGGCCAAAGCGCCATCACAAGGGGATTTTAATATGAAACCGGAATATTTTGTTTTGGATGTTGATGGGGTGCTTTCAACCGGGCAATTTCTTTATTCCAGCAAGGGCAAGGTTTTTAAAATTTTTGGTCCCCACGACGCGGATGGCCTGCGGATGCTAAACGGTAAGCTCAAGATTGTTTTTATCAGCGCTGATTATAAGGGATTTACTATTTCGAAAAAGCGGGTCACGGATATGGGGTATACCTTGCATAAGGTCTCTGAATCCAACCGCATGGATTTTATCGAGAAGAAATTTGGGTTTAAGAATTTAATTTATATGGGGGATGGATATCATGACGCGGCGGTGCTGAAAGCTTGCGCCTTTGGCATTGCTCCATCCAATGCCCGTAAAGAAGCAAAGAAAGCAGCTAAGTATATAACCGAATCAAAAGCAGGTGAGGGTGCTGTTTTAGATGCCTCGCTCGAGATCATCAAAAGGTATTTTCAATAGAGTATAATGATGGCCAAAATCGGGATATTCATTCCTTGTTATAACGTTGCCAAGTCGATTGAAGGCGTGTTGCGCTCATTCCCTGAAGACGCCTTAAAACGGATTGAAGAAATCATCGTCGTCAATAACTGTAGTCAGGATGCGACCCTGGAGATCTTAAAACAAATTCAGTCAAGCCCAAGACTTCTTGGGGACAAGGTAGTCATTATTGATAATCAAGAGAATTATGGGCTGGGTGGAAGCCAGAAGATTGCTTACAGGTATTTCTTAGACCATCAGTTCACGCATTTTTACGTTGTTCATGGGGATGGCCAAGGAGATGGGCTTACAATTTCCAGGAATTTCTTTGAAGTCTACGACAGAGATCCGGGCGTGGACCTTATCATCACCAGCCGATTTCTTAAAACGAGTATTACGGATGGGTACAGCCGGTTACGTATTTTTGGTAATCATGTTTTTAATTTTCTGACCTTTGTGCTGGCAGGGCGCTGGATGTCGGATTCCGGGGCCGCGATCATATTCATGAAATGCTCCCTGTTAGACCGGGTGCCCTTTGAAGAACTCACAAATTCCTTTCAGTTTAACCCGGAGCTAAATATTCTTTTAATGAATCTTGGAGGTATTAAGATCATTGAGATCCCTTTGCATTGGAAGGACTCAACAGACCAGTCGAACATTGCGCCTAGTCAGTATTGTTTAGAATTGTTAAGTATCCTTTTTAGGTATTTCGTCAACGCGAGGATTTTAAGGAAAGCTCCGGGACTTGCCTTCCATGATTTTTCTCAACGGAGAAAGATGTCGTATCAGATCTTAAGGGGAGGTCATGCCTGAACTTCCGGAAGTTGAAACCATTGTCCGTGATCTGAAACCTTTTCAGGGCAAGACCTTTGCAAAGGTCCAGGTCAATGATGCCTTTGTACTGCGCCAATCCCTGGATGGTTTTAAAAAGGCGCTACTCAATCAAACGATTAAGAGTATTTACCGCCGCGGCAAGGCCATTATCGTGCATTTGTCATCGGGCAAGTCGTTGATCGTTCATCTGATGATGACAGGGCAGCTCGTGATGAACCACCAAGCTGATAAGCATACCCGCATTGAATTTAAATTTTCAGACGGAAGTGTGCTTTTGTATAATGATCAGCGGCGTTTTGGCCAGTTGCGCGTCGTTGCTGAATTGGCTGAAGTTAAATATTTCAATATCCTAGGACCAGAGCCTTTTTCTGATGAATTTACGACTGCTGTTATTCAGGAGGCCTGCAAAGGAAGTAAGCGGCCTATTAAGAACCTTTTATTGGACCATACCGTCATTGCCGGCATCGGCAATATCTATGCCTGTGAAATCCTTTTTCGTTCTAAGATCAGTCCTATCCGTCTAGCCTCGAGCATAACCAAGAAACAAGCAGATCTTCTTTACCAGCAAATCATTGAAGTCTTAGATGAGGCCATCAAACATCGCGGCTCATCCATGCGCAATTACCGTGACGGGGCAGGCCAAAAAGGCCGGTTCAATCAAAGGATTTCTGTCTATGCCAAGCAAGGAGAGCCTTGTCCTGTTTGCAGCAAATCCTTGCTTCGTATTATTCAGGCGGGCCGCAGCACATTTTATTGTAAGCAGTGTCAAAAATGATGATAAAATGATATACTTTTTCGAATATCATGGAAAAAATCCAAAACACTTATAAAGTTGTCGTCAACGAAAAGCTCTGCCCGCAGTATTGGCGCATGGCCTTTGAAGCGCCAGAATTGGGCCTAGAAGTCAAACCCGGTCAGTTCGTGCATATCCGCACGGATGATGGCGGCCTTCAGCCGTTTTTTCGTCGGCCTTTTAGCGTCTACAGGGCACAAAAGTATGTGGAAATTTTTTATGATGTGATTGGTCCAGGCACCAAGCTGCTTTCACTAAAGAAAAAAGGTGACACTGTCGATGTTTTGGGCCCACTTGGTACACCCTTTGAAATGCCTCCTCCTGACACCAAACAGATTGTTATGATTGCAGGTGGTATTGGCATTGCCCCCATGCTGGTCCTTTCCGATATACTTAAGAAGAAAAAATACGAGCTTGTATTGCTTTTCGGCGGTCGCGACCGCGGGCATGTTTATCCCATGCAGGAGTTTAAGGACAACGGGGTCAAGGTGCATATTGCAACGGATGACGGATCCGTCGGAGTAAAGGGGCGTGTGAGTGTCTTATTTGACAAAATCAGCCGGGATGTTGAGCATGCCTTTATTTATACCTGCGGACCTAATCCCATGATGAAGGCCGTGCAGGTTTTTGCTGGCGAACATGGGCTCAAAGGCCAAGCTGCCTGCGAAGAGATCATGGCTTGCGCGCTTGGAGCCTGTCTTGGATGTTCAATTGAAACAACCAACGGTTTTAAAACAGTTTGTTATGATGGACCGGCTTTTAATTTGGATGAGGTCAAATTTCACTGATGAATATTACCGTTAAAATAGCGAATGTCACCTTTAAAAATCCGGTCACTGTTGCCTCAGGCACCTTTGGCCATGCCGAGCGCTACTTTAAATTAGAAGAAGTCAAAAGGCTTGGGGCTATTGTACCTAAGACCGTGACCTTTCTGCCTCAAGTGGGCAATCAACCGGTGCGCATTTTTGAAACACCCGCAGGCATGATCAATGCCATTGGCATTGAAAATCCCGGTATCGACGGATTTATTG
>Ga0206857_1017_pt1 | contig 47086 bp, 46 predicted proteins | sample Alteio_BWOrgCont_49_FD_152865 | JGI IMG/M metagenome (GOLD analysis project Ga0206857, IMG submission 152865) | Enriched cells from forest soil in Barre Woods Harvard Forest LTER site, Petersham, Massachusetts, United States -... | ecosystem: Environmental > Terrestrial > Soil > Temperate forest >...
GAAAATATTTAGTCATATTTCTTCCTTTTCTAATGGATATAGTTTTTGTGACTGAGGTATCCGGTACAAGAGTCATGCCGTATCTGAAAATTGTGCAGTTCACTTAAATGCGAATGAGGACTGAGAAATCCATAATAAGTTAAATTAAAAGCTCAAAGACGTCAGACAAGAGCGACAAAAATGAGCCTAAAGTGCCGGTTCATGCTTTTGTAAGGGCAATGAGAGAACTGCATATTCAAGAAGACTCACACCGCTAATTTGCAGCAGAGGTTTTGGAATTTGCTCGTCAATTGCTTTCGTGCGCAGACCTTTGCCTGCGGCGCAGATCAGATATGAAATTGCCATCACTTAAGGCTGCCACAAAAGCCCTCTCTCCCGCGAGCATAAATTGCAGCAGCTGCGCCGGACAATCCAAATGCAATGGCAAAAGACTCCAAAATAGAGACGCCTCGTAAAGCCTCAGAGCCCAAAGTGAAATTTTAAAGACATGCGAAAAAAGAATAAACTGCTCTTTCATCAATTGCATGGACGCCTCACCAACGACAAGCTCTTCGCAAATAGCCTCATAGGTACCCATCGCACTATGTGAAAGTTTCGCCAAATCATATTCAATCGGGCGATAAGGAGAATCATTTTCACTACTACCACGAGGATCAAGAAGACAAACTCTCTCTGTATCAAGATCATATAAAATATTTGAAAAACTCATATCGCCATGAGAGAAAGTGAGTTGACGACTCGTGCTCTTTGCAATGACCGCACTGAGCTCGCTCTTGAGCTCCTGCACTCGCCTGTCAAAAGAGTGTCCTGTGAGCTTCTGAAATTGATCTTGCAATGCTTTTAAACCATCGAACTCCAGAAACTCCCGCATTCGAATTTCTAACTTTAAAATAAAGAGTTCTTTGAGGCGAGCCTGATATTCAACTATCGACACATCTGCCTTAGGAGCTAAATCAAAAAATTTTTTAAGATGGGAATAAATTTGTTGCCAAGCCCGTTCATCTAACGCACCTTCTACGGCCATTCGCCCCAAATCAAAAAGTCTTTGATTTGGCATAATATAGGTCACTGAATCGGCCCCTATCTCGCTCTCTAGAACTGTTGGGAAATAATCTTTTAGACTTGGCGGAATTTTTAACAAAAAATTAAGCTGCGCCAGCCCCTTGTCTTTTCTTAAGCATACCTTGCTCACCCTGTTGTGATTAAATAAAATTTTATTGAAAACCCTGGGTCTGCTTGCAAAAAATGAGAAATCAAAATCCTGTAATTTCTCATTCAAATTATAAATCTCACAATGGTGCTCAAAAGACTCACCACTTTCTAAATTCTTAACCAACTCTTTTTGTATTGACCACAGACCCGCCACAGCTTTTCGAGAAATTATTCTGAGTGCCTCGCCCAAGCTCTTCAACTGAGAGCTTTTAAATATATGTCCTCCAGAAATTACAAAAACGCTGACAGACGATGGGGCATCTGACGCGAAATTCTGAAACACCAATTCACTTGGCCAAGGCTCGCTACGGGGCTGCCACTCAAGCGCGATGTCTTGAGGGCAAAATTCCTTTCTAAAAGCAGTGTACCCCTCAGGAAAATGAGTCGAGCGAGAAATGCGCATCTTCTTTCTTAAAGCCGACTCCTGCGCTAGATCTTCATAAAGAATTATTTTGATCTTAGACATCGCTGATTTTACTTCTCTTGATTTTTAAAGCACACCAAGACAGGCGCCAGTAAATCAGCACCTTGAAAGCTTGCCAGCCCACCGTAAGGGTGCGCGCATTTGAAACTTGATCTAGCTCCCTCCAAGTAATCGGAATGAATTTGAACTTGGACCTACTTTGCACAAGATACAAAAGTAGATCCATATTAAACACAAATTGGTTTGAAAAATTCTTGTAAAATTTTGGCTCAAGCGAACTGATTTTAAAACCGTTGAGACCAGATCCTAAATCCTCAATGTGTCGCCAAGTGAGAATACTATACAGGCCATTCAAAACTCGATTCCCAAAGACTCGAAGGCTTGAGTAACCCGGCCTTTTCGCCCCCTTCATAAAGCGAGACCCCAAGACAGCATCACTTCCCAACTTCAACTCCGAAATCACCCTTGGAATATCAGAAACTTCACCCTGATCATCGCCGTGAAATATGATCACGTGAGAATATTTCTCTTTACGAGCAAAGTCGAATGCGGCTTTTTGTGTGCCACCGAGGCCCAAATTTGTTTTGTTTTTGCGTATTGAAACCCAGGCTTGCAACTGATCTTCTTGAATTTGTTTTTCAGCTTCCTCGAAAGTAGCATCCGTACTTTGATTGTCAAAGATGACCACACTCTTCACTTCTGATAGTTCACTTTGGATGCGAGCTAGACCATGGATTACGCGCCGAATTTGAATTTCACAACGATAGGCCGGAATCGCAATAAGAAAATCTGAATAATTCACAGACTTAGTTTGCCTCCAACGCAAACAGCACGCAAGATGAAAAAATGTCGATTGCTCTCGTGGCGATTCAATATTTTATTTTAGGGCTTTGGCCCATTTTGGTCTACGCAAACTATCCCATTCACAATTTGCAAATATTCCTCGCAGCACTCTTCGGGTCCGCGATCCTTTGCTTGAGCTTGTATTTTGGCAAAGCCATGCTGCGAATGGTCTATCGTGAGTTCAGTCTGAAAGAAAAAATCTTATTGGGAGTTGTTAGCTTCGTTCAAATATTTCAACTTGCCCTTGTCTTTCCGGGTATTATCAGTGTTGACAACCTAAGGATGCTCGACATTCTTATGGATGGCAGTTGGTCAGCCTGGGGCTCCAGCAGCTACTCTTTAAGCTTGCTGGCCTCCCACTTTATTTTTTTATCTCCATTTCGAATTTCAATTTTAAATTTATTCATTCTTATTTTTGATCTCGTTTGCTTTTTGAGACTCTTACCAAGAAAGCAGCCGGCATGGATCTTAGCTCTCATTATGATTTTTTTCTGCGCACCTCAGACCTCGCTCCTCATTTTATTTGAAAATCGTGATTCCTTGAATTCGCTTCTTCTTGTCTGGTTAAGTCTCGGTCTCGTTGCCCAATGGACTCCGTATCGAAAGGACCCATGGTTTCATATTTATACGCTCACCCTACTGACTCTTTTCTTAATTGACCTCAGACAAGAGGCCAAGATTTTAATATTGCTCTTTCCAATCGGCATATGCTGGCAAAAAAATATGCCGACAAAAAGAGTCCTTCAGCTCACAGCGGTGATCATCTTCACCTCACTCTCAATCATTTTACTGCAAAAGTATTTTTTCGATCTTGATTCATATCCGGCAGAATACAAGGCCACACCCCTAATCAATCCACTCAGCTATGTTTTTCATGAAAGAGGGCTCTCCGCCGCCTCCGAAGGCGAGCTGCAGGATCTTGAGCGCTTTTTTAAAGTGCAATATTTAATTGATTATTACAATCCTTTTGAAATTTGGCCATTTCATAAAGGTGGTGTCCGTTACCCATTCACTGAAGAGGATTTCAAAGCATTTCGCCACGCCGCCCTTTCTATTATTGCTAGGTATCCAAGTTTATTTTTACAAAACAGACTCAATCTCAGCAAACATATGTTGATGTTTGAAGGTTCACAATTCGAGACCTTCGACTTTTTAAAATTGGAGATCAAGCTCCCACATAGAAAACCTCTGCTTTGGCGCCAATTTGTCGTTGATTACGGGCCCAGCTTTGCCCCCGGTCTTAAAAAAAGCATGCTCAAAAGCTTTGAATCAATTCGATCGCCATCTTCAAGTTTTGCACGTTATTTTTTTGCCAGCTGTTTTGTTCCACTTGTTCTCATGGTTACTCTCATTGCGTCTTATAGAATCCTGCCGCAGCTATTCGCTGCTGCCCTCATCAATATCATAAGACTGCTCATTGTTATTCTCTTAGCGCCAGCGGCCTATTTTAAATACATCGCTTCCTTTTGGCTTCTCGGCTGGCTATTTTTAATTTATATACTGGCCTTGAAATTCGAGGACGTAGGAAAGTGCAGCCCTCAAAAACTGGCTCCTTAAAATATTGTTGGGCAGGCACTAACAATATCTTAAGGGGCCAGCTTGAGAGACTTCACCACTGCAGAAACATCACGTTGATCCCAATTGATTTCTGCCGATTTGCCGTTAGGCTCTAAGAGCACAATCTTAAAGTCATGAACAATATGACTCTCCATCTGAAAAAATCCACCGAGGCCAAGTTTTCGGGCAAGGCTTTTTGTAGCTTCAAGATTGCCAGTCAAAAAATGCCAATGCCCGGAAGTAAAGCCATGCGCTTTGCGATATTCGGCGAGTATCTTAGGCGTGTCATTTTCTGGATCAAAGCTCACAATGATAAATTCAGCAGGGGTTTTTGTAGTCTGATAATACTTTTCTACCTCTTGCAGCTTGGTATTAGTCAGTTGCGGACAAATCTTTTTACAGCTGGTATAGCTCATCGTGATGACGATATGCTTGTCTTTAAACTGACTGAGTCGGACTGTCTGATTTTGATCATCCTTCCAGTCGTCTGATATTTCAAAAATCGATTGCAGAGAGGAGCTTTGTTTGTCTCCGTGCGCCGAATTTCCCAATATAAAAACACTTACGAAGGTGAATAAAAATACCGCAGCCTTCAAAATACTCCTGGACATAAAGCGCCCTAACTTTCATCATTCTAGTGAGAGAAATCAACTATTGAGAAGACTGGAATAAGTATATGCAACTGCCAAAAAGGATAACATTTAAATCTGACACCAAGGCAAGACTTTTTCGGTTCTTGTTGGCGGCCAGTCTTTTGAACTTATCTCAAATCGCATCAGCCGAAGACGGCGTTCCTTTGCATGGTTTTGCTGATGCTGGCTGGGCGTCAGGCAGCCCAAGCCAAGTTGCACGGGAGAAAACCGATGGCTTTGTTCTCGGCACAGTTGACCTCTATTTGAATCCGCAGTTTCAAGACAACGTCAAATCCCTGATCGAGATTGCCCTCGAGCCAGATCTCGACTCTCAAGAATATGACCTAGATGTTGAGCGCATTCAGGTTGGTTACGTTTACGGCGAATGGGGAACTCTTTGGGCCGGTCGCTTTCACACCCCTTACGGATACTGGAATACAGCCTTTCATCACGGCGCTCAACTTCAACCATCCATTTACAAACCTCGCTTTATCGACTGGGAAGATCACGCAGGTTTTATGCCCTCACACTCAACAGGGATTTGGTTTCAAGGCAAACTTGGAGTCGGCTCGGGAAAATTTGCCTATGATTTGTGGATGTCCAACGGAAACCGCAATATCGCGGGAGAGTCGGATATGAATATTTTGCGAGATGATAATCACACGCCCGGCTACGGTGGACGCGCGGCCTATAACTTTGGTGGAGCACTGGATGGCCTGAGTATTGGCGTTCACGCTTTAACCGACGAGATCGATCTCTATGCTGCTGATTTAACCACCCAACTTTCTCGAGGTAAAATGAATATGTACGGAGGCTTCGCTGTTTACGAGAGCGACCTCATCGAATTCAGTGCCGAATATTATTGGTTTGCAAATCCCAATCAAAACAATGGCGGAAGCCCGATTTATCATAGCAGCGCGGGCTTTGTACATTTGGGTTACAATGCCACCGCCAATAACCAAGTCTATGTGAGATTTGAAGATGCCAATATCGACAACGAAGATCCTTATTTCAACAATCTTGAAAATGGCTTTTCATATATCAGATCTGTCGTTGGCATGCGCCATAATATCAACGCGCGAGCCTGTGTAAAAGTCGAAGCCAACCGAACATCGATTGAAGATTCAATCACCAATCCAAGCAATCTCGGCACGCAAGGCATAGGCCTTGCGCCAGTGAATCCAGGAACTTTTGACGAATTGAGGGTACAATATGCTATTAGCTTCTAACTCACAAAAAATAAAATACTTCATCGCCGCCTTTATTTTACTTTCAGGCCTGATGGCAATGGCAAATGCATCAGCTGATGTTTATGTGATTTGCAACTCGAATCTCGGCGCCACCGATGCCGACATCAAAGATCTTTTTACCGGAGAAAAGCAGGCCATTGGCGGAACAAAAGTAGTTCCTGTCGACAACAAATCTGCTCAGGGTGAGTTTTTAGCGAAGGTAGTTGCCCTCACCAAGGTGAAATACGATTCAAACTGGGCAAAAAAATCCTTTCGCGATGGCTTGACGGCACCCTCAGTTCTTGGCGGAGATGCAGATGTGACCGCTCATGTGAAAGCAAATCCTGGAGGCTGCGGATATGTGGCCTCAGCACCAAGTGATGGCGTAAAGCTTGTTAAAAAGTATTGATTTGTGAAAGGCCAATTGAAGCAAACACTCATTCTGAGCCCTCGCCTTTTTGTGATGGCAAGCCTACTCTCTGCTTGCGTAAGCCCGTCGACGATCACTCTTTTTAATCCCACCTCCGCTGCCTCGGGCTCAATCTCGACGGCAGAGCAAAGTGTTGGAATCTACCGATCAACTCATCCCTATGAGTCTTTCACTGAAATCGGCGGTGATGCCATTGTTCAAATAGAAATCAATGCAACTGGCGGCGCCAGTGCGAGCGTTATTGGTTATCAAAATATATAAATCAAAAGGGGCCCCCGGTGATTCAAACAAAACCTAAGTTGCTAGTCATTTTAGCTTTATTTTCAATTTTTATTTTTTCTTCTTTAATCTTGAAAGCCGAGGAAACCAGCCTAAAAATCACCACTGTCATTGGCGATGTGCAATTTGAAAACACGCCAGTGCACGCAGGCGACCTCATTTCAAGAGCTGGAAGCTTCAGTGTGGCTGACGACACAAAATCACAAGTTGATATACTCTATCCGGCGGGGCATAAGATACGCCTCAAGGCAGGAACAAAGATGAGTATTGCTGGTGAAGCTCAAAAATTTGCCAAAGTCTTAAATCTCTTAAATGGCAAAGCTTATATGCATTTTCAAAAAAAACCTGATGTGCCTGAGTTTCAAATTCACACTAAAACTGCGGTTGCAGGAGTTCGCGGTACAAAATTTCTGATCCAAGATTACGAAGGCACTAGCTATCTCTGCGTTTGCGAGGGCAGCGTCGCCTTCAGTCCCATTGATAAACCTGACGATGCTCGCGCTGTAAAATCTGGAGAGGATTTATGGCTCAGACCAGGTAAGCCTTTCGGACAGCCCAAACACTCTGAAGCTATGTCACAAAGTACCACCGCAGAATTTAAATCAATGGGCGACTGAAGCTAGTCCCATTAAAACGCTGTTGGGTTAGCAGAAATGTAGTAGTTCTCTAGCCCCACAGAAACTTGGTAAACCTATAGGTTACCAAGTTTCTGTGGGGCTAGAAATCAAAGGGTTTAAGTGACCCAACTCAACAACAAATCAATTCACAGACTCTGGATTTCGCATAATGATAATAGCCGCCATCACTCGCGGCAAATAGTCGCGGTCGTTCTCAAAGCCTTTGCGAATGAGCGTCCAAGCATCTCGCGAGCCTGTCTTCTCAATCGCCTTCTGAACTCCCGCTTCACCCACATTGTAGGCAAGGAGTGCAAGCTGCCAATCTCGAAAGCGCAGATTGTTTGCTGACAAATATCTCATCGCCGCATCTGTCAACAGATCCACATCAAGGCGCTCGTCAATTTGGGCATCCACCCGTAAACCATAGGTTCGTGCAGTTTGCTTGATGAACATCCACAATCCCGCTCCCCATCCTGCTTTGTTAGACTCAGGCAAATTTTGATAGCCCGACTCCACAATGGGTACCGCCATGATTTCATTGGGTACTCCATATTTCATAAGGGCGCTACTTATTGCTAATTTGTATTTTCCCATCCTCTTCAAAGACTCTCGCATAAACTCGCGACCCTCAGGAGTACCCACATAGCGATTGAGCTCTTGCAATACCAGATCATTCAATACAATCGGAAAGCCCGTATCACTTTGCGCCCGTGCTTGCCAAACTTGCGCTTGAGCCATGCTCACGCGGCGATCTTGCACAAGCCCCTTCGAAGCAAAGGCACCCACTGCCATGAATGAAACAACAATGACGGCAAAGCTCAGACGTATCGACCTTTTTATTTCGGTTGGTGATTTTGAAAACATTTTCTCGACTCTCCTCTTTAATAAATTGCCTTCAGTCAAAAATGTGAGGCCTGTCGCGCAAACAGGTACAAACTCTTGATTGATTGCGGTTTGTGCCACCTCGACGAGGCAGCGTGCATATGCTTGTGACTCAACCTTTTTTTGGTCGACCAGAGTTTCATCACAAGCAAATTCTTGAATTTCAGAAATCCAGCGGCTCCAAAAATAAATCGCCGGATTTAAAAAGCAGACAAATTTGAGAGCAAATACCACATAGACCCATCTAGTATCTCCGTGACGGTGGTGCTGCAACTCATGAGCGATGGCCATACGAGACTCCGGGGCCCGCTCAATAAGCAAGGTTGGCAATACAATATTTGCAGAAAACGGAAGCCAATATGAAAACGGAACCCGCACCCTATCTGAAACAAAAATGCGTACCCTGCCAACTCTTCGCACAAGAAATGACTTTCGCTTCAGACTCCATAGTGCGAAAAAACTACGAAGCATGAATGAACTCCAAATCAGAATGAGCAGAGTCACCCCTGAAGATCCTACTGTCGCAATATTTTTTGCGCTGAGAATTTCATTTCTATGCAGAGCCTGAAAACTCAAAAAGCCAGAGTGATCCTTTTGAATATACTCGTGATTAAAACTCTTCATGGATGGTGCCGACCACAGCTTAGCAACCGGCGAGAAAAAATTCTCATTTGGAAGAAAGGGCTGCATCAGGGTCAAAAGCAAAAGGCTTGCAAGCACCCAATAGTGTAGTTTCAATTCGTCTCTTGATGGAATGGCTTGTCGAGTAAACTTAAGTAGTGCTGAAAGTGCCATCAAACTCAAGACACCAACTAAGAGCAGTAGGTTTAAATTCAGATATGAGTTTAGGATTTGTGCGAGATTCACTTACGAACTCCTGCTTGATCGATGAGTTTTCTAAGCTCCTTGAGGTCCTGATCATTTAATTTGACAGTGTCGAGCAACTGTCTGACGAGAGCGACGGGCGTTCCGTCAAAGACTCTTTCTACGACATGCTTGAGAGTCTTCGCTTCGTATTCTGATTTCTTGAGGAGCGGAATATAAATATGACCTCGTCCCTCTTTACGGGTTTTCAACACAGCTTTCTGCTCTAAAATACGCAGGATGGTTGAAACCGAGGTATAGGCCAGATCACGCTCTTTCGGAAGTTGTTCGATCACTTCTGCCACTGAAGCTTCTTCTAGAGCCCACAGTATTGTCATGAGCTCGAGCTCGGTCTCTGTGAGCATTTTACTTTGGCTTGCGCTGTCTTTTGTCTTTTTCATTAGTCCTCCGACTCTTAAAAAAGACTAACTAAGCTTTTAGTTGATATCAACTAATTTCTTAGTTGGTGGGCTTTGAGCGTCAAAAGTCCGGACCTTTGGCTACAACCCATCGACCTCGAAGCTCTGGGCTCCCACAAAGATATTTATCAAAATTCCAAAGCAGACTGAGTTTAGAAAAAATCTCATCCGAATCCTCCTCGCGGTTTTCCTAGGGACACATAATCTATGTCGTCGTTGAATTCAAGGCAATCGAAACCTGAAGGTATTGATTTAGCACTCTTTATTGCCCCTGCATAAGATACTTCAGCGCCAGTTTTTTTATATTTTGAATATACTGAGGTTCTTCCAAAACTCGTGACGAAAACTGTGAGCCAATGCCGGATGAAATAATCATATTCGCCAAATCACCACTCGAAATATCCGATCTAAAAATTTTCTTTTTCTGTCCATCCTTAACAACACTCTGAACCCACGCGGCCTGCATTTGGAAGAGCTCCGTCAAAGATTTTCTTATTGGCTTTGGCAGCGAGTGATAATTACCGAGAAAGGCTGACAGTGGGCACAGCTTTGAGGCGTTGTTGGCAAATTTATAAAAAATATCAAAAAAAGCACCTATCTTCTCTTCCGGACCGAAGCTTGCAACTGTTTCAGACCAATCCTCGAAACTACGATGATATTCACTCACCAGCTCTTCGCCAAGCTCCTCTTTTGATTTAAAATGATCATACAAGCTCGGCTTCTTAATCCCTAAAAGATCAGCAATATGCTGAAAACTAAAGCCAGTAAATCCATAACGTTGCAAAAGACCCCTTGCTTCATACAAAGCTCGATCTCGAGTACTTTCAAGGACTTTTGAATGTCTCACTTTGGGCATTGACTGACTCCCTACCTTCAGGTAGGCTTAACCTATTACTAAGTAGGATTATCCTACTTAAAGGTAGGATAATATGAAGTCAGCAAATAAGCAAGCTTACGTTTTAGCAAGCTCGAGGATTCCCTTCGTCAAAAGCCAAACCACTTATTCTCATGTAACACGAAAAGACCTTATGGTCGGCGCCCTCAACGGACTCGTTAAAAAGGCAAATCTCAAGGGAAAACTTGTGGAAGATGTTGCTTTAGGCGCTGTCATGAACAGCTCCTCGGACTTCAACCTCGCACGAGAATGTATTTTAGAAACCGAAATTCACCCTGACTCCCCAGCCTACAATGTTCAACGGGCCTGTGGTACCGGTCTCGAAAACGCCTGGCAAATAGCCCTTAAAGTTCATACCGGAGCCATTCAATTTGGCATCGCCGGTGGTGTGGATACCAACAGCGATCTACCCATTGAAGTCTCGGCCAAAATGCAACAGGCACTTCTTGACCTCAATAAAGCCAGAAGCTTTACCGAAAAGCTCAAAGCACTGAGCCAACTCAGCATAAAATCGTTGCTGCCCAAAGTTCCTAATATCAACGAACCACGCACTTTACTCTCAATGGGTGAGCACTGCGAACTCATGGTGAAAGAATGGCAGATCCCTCGCGAGGCCCAAGATCAAATTGCGCTTGCGAGTCATGTCAACGGCACCAAGGCTTACCAAGCCGGTTTTTATGAAGACCTCGTCACAGATTTTCAAGGTATCAAAGTCGATGGGACACTGAGAGCCGACTCTTCGATAGAAAAACTCGGCAAACTGAAACCTGTATTCGATACTCAGGCCGGAACCCTCACTGCAGGCAACAGTTCCCCACTCACAGATGGAGCCGCCTGCGTTCTCATCGGCAATGACGTCGGAGCCACCCAACTTGGCCTCAAGCCCCTAGCGAAATTTATCGATGTCCAAGTTGCTGCCGTGGATTTCGTGCACGGAGCAGGCTTACTTATGGCCCCCACCAAAGCCATCGCACAACTGCTTGAACGCAATAAGCTCACCTTTAAAGATTTCGATTTTTATGAAATACACGAAGCTTTTGCTGGCCAAGTGCTCTGTAATTTAAAGGCTCTCGAGTCTGATGTTTACAGTCGAGATGTTTTAGGACTCAAGGCAGCTCCGGGAGCCATTGACCGCAACAAACTCAATGTGGTTGGAAGCAGCATTGCCCTGGGGCATCCTTTTGCAGCAACCGGAGCACGCATCACCGGGACTCTTGCAAAACTCCTATCAACAGGAGGACAAAAAAGAGGACTCATCTCAATATGCACTGCCGGCGGAATGGGAATCGCCGCTATTTTAGAATCCGTATAACTAAGGAGACTTATGAAAAATGCTTCTAATTTAGAAATTATGAAAGGCCTCCTCTCCGGAAGCATCTCCAAAGATGAGAAATTAGCTTTTGATTTTCCTCCACCGATCGCAAAACTACTTGGCTTTGAGCTCACCGAAGTTGGCGAAGGCACGGCCTCAATGAGTATCGAGACAAAAACCAACCAGCATGCCAATCCTATGGGGACTATCCACGGCGGAGTTCTCTGCGATATCGCCGATGCGGCTATCGGCACCGCTCACGTAAGCACTCTCTTACCAGGTGAGAGCTTCACGAGTGTTGATTTGCAGATCAACTTCTTCAGACCAGTCTGGAATGACAAGCTCAAAGCCTCAGCAAAGCCCATTCATCGGGGCCGAAGTGTGAGTCGCTATGTCTGCGATATCTACAATTCGAAAGACAAACTGGTGGCTCAGGTCACCAGCACCGTCATGACTCTACGTGGAGAGAATGCCTCAGGGCGCTGACGTCCTCCATCATAAAAGTTGAATGACCTTTGTATTGCAAAATGCTATCCGATTGGCATGAATTTAAAAAGCAAATGGCAGAAGAACTTATACAATTTAAAAATTCAGCTTTTAAAGAAATCTGCACAAAATATATGTCTCGTCTCATTTATATAGGAGAACTCTAAGCGATGAAAATTTATGAATACAGCAAATGCAGTACCTGTCGAAAGGCGATTCAGTTTCTAGAATCTAAAAAGCTAAAATTTGAACGCATTCCAATTGTCGATAAACCACCAAGTATGAGCGAGCTTAAAAAAATGCTTCAATTTATTAAAGATGAGGGCGGCTCCATCAAAAATCTTTTCAATACTTCAGGCGAACAATATCGAGAATTGAAAGTTACTGACAAAATGAAGGCCGGTCTCAGTGAAATCGAGGCCCTCAAACTCTTGTCGACCAATGGAAAACTGATTAAACGCCCTTTTTTAATCAGTGAGCACTTTGGCATCACAGGGTTTCAGCCTGAGCTCTGGAATAATCTATTTAAAGGATAGTAGCCGCGCCTTTTTGATTGCTCGAAACCGCGAATGCTCCTATACAGAAAGAGCATGCTTTTTAACTCCTATATTTTTATTTTTGGTTTTCTACCAATCGTTTTGCTGGGCTACTATCTGATCCCCAACAAACGTCTTCAACTTGGTTTTTTACTGATTGCAAGCCTGGGTTTTTACAGTTACTGGAGCGCAAAGCTTGTTTTCTTTTTAATTTTCACGGTCATTCTTGATTTTTATATCGCCAGAGCGATTCATCGCTCAAAAACTCAGGGCTCAAAGAATTTTTATTTGCTGTTTTCTTTGTTTGCCAATCTATCTATCTTATTTTTCTTTAAATATTATAATTTGCTGGCTTCCTCCGTGAACTCGGTATTGACAATGACCCACGGCGACTCTTCCACACTACCCATCCTCAATGTGATTTTGCCTATCGGAATTTCATTTTATACCTTTCAGAGCATGTCCTATGTGATCGATGTCTATCGCGGGACATCGGATGTTCATGCCGACCTGCTAGCTTTTGCAGGATATGTGACTTTGTTTCCACACCAAATCTCGGGCCCCCTGGTTCGTCACAATCAAATTGTTCCACAGCTTGAAAATCCAAAAACTTATTTCTTTCAAACCGATAACTTCTGGAGGGGAATTTGCTTTTTCATCTGTGGACTTTCAAAAAAGGTTCTCATAGCAGACTCCCTGGCTCTGGTCGTGACCCCCATCGTAAACAATATTGCCGTGGCATCAAACACCGAGGCCTGGCTGGCTATTTTAGGCTACACCACCCAACTCTATTTCGATTTTAGTGGCTACTCAGATATGGCCGTTGGCCTTGGCCTCATGATGAATATTCAATTCCCACAGAACTTCAACTCGCCCTATAAATCTGCCTCCATCACTGAGTTCTGGCAAAGATGGCATATGACTTTGTCTTCGTGGCTTCGAGACTATCTCTATATTTCACTCGGTGGTAATCGCTCAGGTCGACTGAGCACCTATCGCAATTTATTGCTGACGATGATCATCGGTGGACTCTGGCATGGAGGCAATTGGACCTTCGCCGCCTGGGGCCTCTTTCATGGGCTACTGCTCGCTCTTGAGCGCTTTGGCAAAGACAGCAAACTCTACGAAAAGCACGGAGCCTTTTTAAAAAATAGAACTCTGCAGATTGGACTCACCTTTTTCTTGGTCAATTTGGGCTGGGTATTTTTTCGCGCACCCACCTTCACGGCTGCCGGACTTTGGTTTCAAAAGATTTTTATATGCAATTCAAATATATCTTGGGATTTAAGATTTGTAGCAGAGAAGTATCGGGCTCGCTTTTTCGCGGCCCTGATTATTGGCCTGGTAATGGCCTTTTACGCCAAGAACACCTGGCAATTCAAATTTAAGACCAATTTTATAGTGGCTGGCGGATTTGCCTTACTTTTTGTTTTGTGCTTAATGCTTATGAGTGCGGATTCGCCATTTTTATACTTTCAATTTTAGAGAGATTTACTTGTCTTCGAAATTTGCAGTACTTACATTTTTTTTAGTGGCTGGTGCTCTCATCCTTGGCGTCGCAAGCCTCAATTATTTTGTCGACCCAATGTGCTTTTACCGTTGCTCAAGTGTCGATATCCATAAAAAGAATCTGAATACCTTTTTTCATGTCGGGCAAATCATTGTCAGCCATCCAGAAACTGAAAATATCATGATAGGCTCTTCACGTGGAGAAACGACATCGCCACTTTGGCTCGAGGAGCTCTTACATATGAAGAGCCTCAATTTATCGGTCGGTGGCACCGAGCTTCAAGCAAAGCTAGCTTTTTTAAATATGGCGCTTAAGCACACCAAAGTGAGGCAAGTGATTTGGCAAGCAGATTTTTTTGAGTTCATCCCAGAAGTGATTGATGTCAAAATGCAAAATACCGAGGCTCTCAGGTCCTATATCAAAAATGAATTTCAAAGTGATGCCAGCCAATCCAAAATGAGCAAACTACAAGATGAACTCAAATCCTTGATTGATCATATTAGTTTTGAAGCTTCACTCAAACTCCTATTCAGTAAAAAAGTGAAACCGCTAGATCAAGGCAGTGGCAGCGATTTGAAATATAAAGACTGCGAAACCCCTGAGTACAAAGGTGACCAGGATCCTGATAAATTAGAAAAAGAAATTCTCAATGATTATGATCGCTATCGTACTGTCATTTTCAAAAATGAATTTTCAGAGGCTTATTGGCGGATTTTTGTTGAAAAACTTAAAAGCCTTGATGCTCAGGGTATAGAAGTTAAAATCCTTGTGGCACCTTATAACCCTCTCTTCATGAAGAGGCTCGCTCTTGAGTACCCTAAAGTCTACAATGAGCATTTTGTTTGGATTAAAAGACTTAAATCACTGAGTCTCTCCCATGTGCATATCACCGATTTTTTCACTGGTATCCCTGGTGACGACCAGAGTGCCAAATATTGGAATGATGGTGTCCATTTTACCTGCCGTGGAGCAATGATCATGCTGCGAGAAAGCCTTAAAAACTCCCCGTGAGGATCCTGGCTATGGCTTGCTTTTTGTATTGAATCTCGAGAATAATACTGGTGTTTAGATTGGCTGAACAAATTGGCTTTGAGGAGCTCTGAAGAATGAAAAAACAAATGAACTTTCGAAATATCTTGGCAACAACCGGTCTGCTTGTCCTTTCACTTATGCTCACTCGCTGCGGCAGCAATAACTCAAATTCCACAACTAGCAATGCAGCCATTACGCCTAGCTTTGCAAGCATCTACACAAATGTTTTGTCACAAGCTTGTATCCAGTGCCATGTGCCCGGAACTTCAGTTTATATCAATAACAATGTGCATCTCGATTTCACTTCTGCCTCAACCGCTTATTCAAGCTTAACTGGCCTCACCTCATCTGGGGTTTCAAGCTCATCTTGTAACGGAATTAAATACGTCACACCAGGAAGCCCAAGCTCTTCTTATCTCGCCGCAGTTTTATTTGCGGACTATAATACCAGTGGTTTTGCTGGAGACTCAGGCTGCACCCCTTATGCAACTCATCTTTCAGATCAAAATATCAGCTCCGCTGAAGAAACTGCGATTATTGCGTGGATTAATGCCGGCGCAGCCAATAACTAATCTGAAGTTCACCGCGACTATTCGGCTATTGAAGAGTCGTGCTTAAGGTAACGAGCTCCTGCCAAGCTTTTGGGAGAGCTTCTTTCACACGGACAGACTGATCCGACTCGATAAGATCTTTAAAACCCTTTGTTGAAACCTTATTTATTTTTGCCAAATAGGCCCGCTCGAGGATCTTCAACTTCAAATCTTGATAGATGAGATAGTCCTGTGGGACTTTAGTGCCTTCAAAAGCTTGTTCACATTTGTGCACCAAAGATTGTAGTCGTTTTTGATCCTCAGATGTCTGAAGATCGGGATGCAAAATACCCTGAACCAAACCCGCAATACTTGCCGCCAAGGGGGCATGAGATAAAAACTGCGACTCCTGACCCAAGCTTTCGCTTATCTTAAACGCCTCACGAAGGTGATCCCCCACCTGCTTAGGGTCTATCTTTATGAGCAGTTTTGAAATCTGTAGCTCAGCCTCAATCACAGCACTTTTTTGATCCTCCAGCAGAGAAGAATTATCCTTCAAAAGCTCTATTCTTTTCTTAAGCGCTTCAATGCGCTCATTTGAACTGCCGATTTGACTGAGAAAACCATAGGCAAACAACTTGAGCCGTTTTGGTTCAAATTCCACCGGATGTTCAACGCTTTGAGAAATCCTCGAAAGCCGATCCAAACTCTGAATTGCCAGATAGAACTGTGCCTTGGCCTCGACTTCTTTTTTGTCGTGAAATAATGCATAGGCATAGCTTAAGTTAATTTTTGCAAGGCTCTGCTGATCCTGCGGCTGTGGACTTTTGAAAAAATTCTCGTAGGCCAGAATAGCTTCTGGATACTTTTCTGCAGCCACTAAATAAAAGGCGCGGCGCTCTTGCATGGCAGGCTTCATGAGGCTCGAATCGATTTCCGCAATCTCGGCGGCAGCCACTTCTGCTTGATGACTCAAAAAAAGCGCATTGGCATAAAGCCATTCAAAAGACGCCTTCTCCTGCGGAGAACTAAAGCCAAGAGCTTTTCGTAAACTGAAAAATCGAACGGCCAGCCCGTAATTCTGAATATGTGCATGCAGAATTCCAAGATCCATGAGAGCTGAGGCTTGCAGGCGAATATTATCTCTCCCCAAATCATAGGCCAACATCAAAGAGCGATTCGCATTCTGCATAAGATCATCTGAAAACTCGAGACCTTTCGTCGTTCGCAAAAGCTTTTGCAAATAACAAGATCCCAATAATAAATATCTAGAAGGAGCATCCCGGTCTTGTGACATCGAGACAAGCTTTTCAATGGCCTGGTCCAGATGAGCAATGTACTTTGGATTTTTCGCCGCCTGTGGCGCCTGATCAATTAAAATAAGGAGGGCGTCGACAAATTTCATATTGTCATCAATAAAAGATCTTTGTACCAGAGTTTTATACCGATCGGTGATGACCGCGCGCTGATTTCTCCGCATCATCGACTCAATATAGCCATAGTGAGACTCAAGGTCGTCGGTCAAACTCAACGACTCATAAAAAAATCCACTCGCAAAAGTGTCATTTTTAAAGATATTCGAATAGGCCTCATCCAATGCCGCCGTCTGAACAACTTCACGAGCGTAGATAAATTCGGTATCTGATTGTGTCGTGTACTTCAACCAGTTTGTAGCGATGAGCTCAATATAAAAAAACTGTGCAGCCGCAGTGAAATTGAGTATACCGCGAACATAAAGTGCTTTTCTAAGAAAATAATCACTGCGCGTTTGACTTAGATACTTATCGAGTTGTCCGTAGAGTTTACCCTTTTCAGCATCTGGGGCGAGAATAATTTTTAAAACAGCAACTTCAGAGTTGAGTAAAGTGAGCACTGGGTCCAACAGAAATTTTTCACTCGACTCAATCACCTTAATCCGCTCATTCAAATCCTTATGCGAGTCCTGAATCTGCTTCAAGAGACGAAATGCATAGTACACATGAGCTTCTTCGTCGAGCTCAGGTGCCCGCATCATAATATGATAGGCGCTCAATAAGCGATCCTCGGTTTTTGGCAAAAAAGGCCTCAAGCTCTTTTCGGCAAGCTCGAAATATAAATAGCGTTCAAGTGGCCGCATATCATCTGCATCTCTTACCTGCCTCAAAACTTCTTCGGCATCGAGAAAGTCATTGGTAAATACCTTGAAGGTCCCACGCAAAATCAAAACAAGATTTTTTTCGCTTTGAAAGCCAGAAAGTTTATGCTCGAGCTGAGAGATCTGCTCTCTAAAAATACGACTCACATCTGCTGATGGCTGCGCCTTTTTCAATTCACGAGCTTCAATATATATTTTTAAGAGCTCTCGGTAAGCCTTTTCACGCATAGGCTGCTCGCGAATCATTTCATCCAAATAGCTGCTGGCTGCTGCGGTTTCATCAGCCAAAATATGATTGTTAAAGAGTCTCTCACTGGTAATCTGGTGACTCGAAGACCCTCGGTACTTTTGGGTGTTCAATAACAAAATACGCTCTTGGTAAGATCTACTTGTCGCAAGCGCATTCTCAAGCACTGTTTTTGTCCACTTGGCCGGCACGATCCCACCAGCTGGAATCTGATAAACATCAAGACTGCCTTCGAAGGCACAGGTAGCAAAAACGAAATCTTGGTAAGGATGCGGAAAACTGCAACTGCTTTCAAGTGAAGTCAGTTGTTCCGGAAAAAGTAACTGATTGGATTTATTTGCAATAATTTGCTCCATGGGGATTCGAAAAATCACAGCGTTGTCGTTGCCATCAATAATATTGTCGCCATTTGAATCATTTAAATAATGGCTGAAATAAAGCATTTTCCCGTCATTCGAAAATGCCGGAAACCCAGATATCCCTGGCAGCGCAAAGCGAACGATATAGTTTTCTTGAGAAGCTAAATCTTTTACAACAAGTTCTCTCTTGAATTCGTTTTGTCCAGGCCTAGAGCTCTGAGCAATTTGCATATAAGACAAATATTTACCATCAGGAATCATCGCAGGAGAAAATACTTGACCTGAAGCCAGGATAAACTTCACCCCCGTATGAATATTTTCAGTAACAATATTCTTGATTGAGACCATTGGGTTTTCGGCAATATAGCCAATTTCATCTTTCGACTTCCAAAATGGATTGGTCCGCGCCTCGTTACTTTCACCAGATGCCCTTGCAAGACAGTGAATTTTCGCATCTGAGATTGGCAGAGTTTCAGCTGACTTCGTGAAACTTGGTGCTTCCGCGTAGCAAATATCTCCCCGTGCATTGAATTTATAGTAAGTGAATACAATCACTCCCGCGGGACCAAAGATCGGCTCCTGTGAGTCTGACGTCAGAGACAAAAAATCTCTCACTTCACCGGTGTTTATATTTTGTACACGTAAATGGGGTACCAAATTGGATTTATGAGTGAACACCAAAATTTGCCCTGAAGGGTCCATCGAGCCATGATATTGGTCGTCGGGGCCAACAGTGATTTTTTTAATAGGTAAAAGTCTATTTAAGGCTGCGATGCGATCAGAAACAATGGTCGCCTGCGCCTGATCGGCAGCAAGCAGAGCCACTGACTCCAATATCATAAGCAGCAAAAGAAATTTTTTCATTTCTTTTCGACCGGCTTTTGAGGCTCTGGCTGAGCGATGAGTTCGCCGTTTAAGACTTTAAACAAACGGGCCTTTTTTTCTGTGATTGGCACCTTTGCAAACGAGGTTGGGCCTTGCGCCACGGCTCCACCCGTAAGCTCTTGCTCAAACTGAGGCCACTCGCCGGCAGACTCCTGCTCCATGACCGTCTGTCGATCAACGACATAGATTTTCGGCGCACAGCTCAACGAAAAAATAACAAAAACACAAGTGCCGACAAGACAGAAAATTCTCATCTCAAAGGTCCTTTCTCGCTTGCAGAAACGATTTCTACTGTGGGCTTTAATAAAAATCCAGACAGGGGAATAGATCGAATTGATTCGTGTTGAGAAATTCCGAGTGCGGTGAGCTCAAGATCGATATCCAAGTACCCCTGATTAAAATTAAGGGCCACGGATGTCGGGTATCCAACCTCAAGAAGACTACGCATTTTATTCATCTTATCATCCTGAAATTGAGGATCCAGTAAATTGACCATAGTGATCATTTGCGCACTACCAATTTCTGTAATATCGACTCGCCCATCTAAGATCGCCTTATTAATTGAGAATACAAAGCCAGTCCGAGCACTGATCCTTTTACTACCATCAGGTAATTTATTTAAATATTTTTTTGGCAAAACTTCGGCGAGATCAAGGCCCGTCAGACGTGACAGAATTCCAAATTGCAAATTTTTGGGATAGGCATCAAGAAACATTTCTCCATATAAATTACCGCCACCCATATCCAGGTTAAACTCATTCATCAAAAGCATATTTTGTCGAATTGAAATATAGCCAATGAGCGGGCCATAGACTTTTTCTTGCCAGTGAATCTTTTGAATACTGATCTGATCTGAGGCCTCGAGCAAAGGCCGCAACCTTTCAAAGTTGGCGCGCTCAAAAGCATTTTGCACCACCAATTCTGTAAAATGGAACTGCTCATTGGCCCTCATAAGATGTTCTGAAAATGGAATCTGGCCATTTAAGCCCTCAATCGAAACATCATCTTTAGTCAGACCCAACTGATCAAAAGCAAATTCTCCATCCACACTGATATCTGTGCCATGGCGAATAGCGATATTCATCGGCAAGGCAATCTTACCGATAAGCCGTTGCCCAGCGATTTCAGGAAAGTTCTCAGGAAAAATCAAATTCGTTTTAATGGTCGCCTGTAAATCCTGAGTCTTCAAGTTTCCGGTGGCATCCGCATGAACCTTCATTAAGTCTCTATTCACAGCAAACTCAAAATTCTCAAGATTGAAATAAGTTTGTTGCTTTAAGCTTGCCATCATTTTTAATTCGAGCCCCGTCACCGCAATATTGGATTTAGCTCCGGCAGAAGCTTCTGTGAATTGAACAGGCCCCTGAGTAGCCAGAACCGAAAGTGTCAGGTTTTTTTCACCACTCATATGATCACCAACGATGTTGACGTCCACAGCAGTATCCTGCACCTCTCCTACTTTATTCAGTACAATTTTAGGTAAGCTACCCTTTATAGACGCATGCAACGACTCTGGGTCCATTTTCAAATGATGAATGAAGTTCGCTGTTTTCGGAAAACTCACGGGTAAAAACTCAACACGCGCCGGGCTCATCTCTGTCAGCTCCGTATGACCTGAAAGCTCTTTGCTTCCGTCTGCGGCAAGATTTGCATCAGACTCAGTCTGAATTTGCCAAATACCAAAATCAGCGTTCGTAAAATTCAAATCAGATTTAAAATTCAGCTGCCTTTTTTCATTTCTCAATTGAATTTGAGAATCCAGCTGAATACGAGCTGGCGCTTGAGAAATAGGAAGAAATATTTTGGCAATTTTTGTTTGCAGATTCAAATCCAAATCACTACTTTTTTTAAGCACACCCCGAATCTTAGATTCGACCGCAAAGCTTCCGGTTTTTTTTAATACTGCGGCGGACTTAATTTTTTGAGCCAACTTCATATCGGCAAGGATATTGAGCGCACCTGCAAGCTCCCATTGAGACGGATCCTTAGTGCGATCCAAAGTGCACAATAAATTCATCACAGGCGTCTCAGAAAGATGTGCATCCATTTGCGCCTCAATACGCCTGAGATCCGGTGAAATTTTAATTTCGGCATTTATTTTTGCATCTGCGGGAGAGTACAATTGATCTGGAAACTGCAAATTTTTCAGCTCAGATTGAATATGTAATTCAAGATCTTTCTTGATCTCGGAATGTAAATCCATCTCCTCATGCGCGATCTGAATCAAAGTATCTTTTGCCGGAGTTTTTTGATTCACTTTCAATTTCGAAAAGGTGATTTGAGATGTATCCCCGGCAAGGCTGATAGCGCCGACATCAAACTTCAAAAAGTCTTGCGATTGCGCTTCGACCCCAGTATCTGTTAACAGTGACAGCTCGGCCAATTGTATTTGGCTTTTCGCCTCCTCATTGGCTTTTATCAATTCAAAATTCTTAACCCCCACCTCCAAGTGCAGCGGGCTCAATTTATAAAGCCATTTTTTGTCTTGGCGTCTTAAATTGAACTGCCAATTACTAAGGGCTGTCCAGTTCCCAGAGATTTTGCTCAATGAATCACTGACGAGGAATGCATTCGATTGACTGGTGGCAAGAGACCCCATAAAGCTGAGTTGAGATTTTAAAAGTGAAAACGTGCTTTTAACCCCTAGCCCCTGAATAATTGCTGAAATCGTTTTGCCCTGACTCTCTGACTGAAAATTCAAATCCAAGTCTCTAATTTCTAGATTTTCAGCTTTAATTTCTATTGGGGGGTGAAGAATCAGGTCTGCCAAAGCCTCGGGATTTGAGCCCTCTTCTTTTTTCTTCTGAGGCGTAGAACCTTTAGACGTATGGAGTTGCGCAAATAGATGCGGCTGATCTATCAAAAAATGTTTTATCAGTAAGCTTCGCCCGAGCCAGTTCATGCTGTACTCCAGATCGAGCAGCCTGATTTCAAGATCATAGCGATTTCCGCCAGCTTCAGAATGAATTTTTAAATCTTGAATTTGAAATCCAGAGAGTAAATTAACTTGGGCTTTTGAAAATTTCAACTCAGTGGCAAAATCGTTTTGCAAAACTCTTTGCAGGCGTGTGAGTAGCCAGCTCGAAGCTTCAGGCTTGGAAAGAGCATAAAGCAATATTGAAATCACGAGAGCCAAACAGAACACGACGCCTAAAAGGCCGATGCCAATCGCACGCCATATTTTTACAGAAGAGGTCATAGAGTTTGGCCTTGTTAAAATGAAAATTTTAACAAGGCATCGGTCTGCGAGGCAACTCAATTACCTTGCATAGTCTATCTGACGCAAGTTTTCACTCATTTACCGCTTTAAGCTTGGTAACTGGACCTTGGTAAATTTGTAGTTCTTGGGGTGTTAAGAACGATTTATGGATGATGATTTCATTCACATAAAGATCAAACCACTTCGCATAAAGATTGAAGTTGCCCTGAAATCCATAAGGCATTCCCCACGAGTTCTCAACTTTAAATTTAAGGGGACTTGCATAACCAGATGGTTGATCGAAACCCATAAAAACCGTTGCGTGGTCGGCCGTCAAACGCCCGAGTAAAGCCATTTCAGCTTCACTCAAACGTGGAGGCGCCTGCCCTTTCTTAAATGGATAAACACCGCTGTTGTTGTCCATTGAAGGTTCTAAATCTCCGGTGAGCCGATTCACTCCAGGCCCAAAGTTAGAATCGAACCATACGGGCATTCCAGCCATTAACTGACCCTTCACCAGATTCATCATACGCTGAGGATCCAAGTTCAATCTTCGAATAGCGCGATTCATATCGCGATACTTAACTTGATAGGCCTGGTCCCTAGGAAAGCTACGCATATTTGCAACATTCACCCAATCCTCTGGATTGTACTTCAGATAGTCTTTTGCAAACTCAAGAGGTCGGAACTCACGTAGAGCAATTTCAACTCTGCCACTTTTTGTATTCAGACTTGGAATCTTTGTTTGAAATTTCTTGGGCGGAGTCCCAAGATTGGTTTCAAGAATCAGCCATACGCCCTCGAGAATTTCTGCCTTTTTCTTCTGTAGAATGTCCATTTGCTCGTCAGTCAGCTTCGATAGATCAATTTTTTCAAACTTTGAAGTCGTTAGCCTTTGGCCCTTTGCAACGCGCTCGAGAAGACCCTTTTCTTGCGGATTCATATTTTCTGCCAAATTCCACAACTCGTAGCTCTTGCCTTGCAAATAGGTATTGAGTTGCTCCAGCATAGGGCCCGTATTTAACGAGTTTGCATTTTCAGGCATCGCACTTGACGGAACCAAGCCATACTTCTGAACCAAAAACATAAAGTCCTCATAGTAACCGCCGTCAGCGACACCTGGCTGGATCACTCCACGAATTGTATCATTGCTCACACGCTGTGAGTTTTTACGAAGGGCAATCACTTTATCCAAATGAGAACTCGAACGCTCTAGCATATTAAAGAACTGCAAATAGACACGTGAAAATTCGGCATCAGGCATGAGGTCGCCTTTTACCAAATGATAGTTTTCGAGCGTGGTGAGTCCGGCAAATAACCAACAACGTCCAGACTGCTTTTGATCTTTAATCGTTCCTTCAGGCAAGACAAAACTATAGTTATTGTCGTGATACGGAAGATTTTTATAGTTGGAACTGGTTTTCACCAGGCCCTGAGACATAATAAGGTTCTGGAGTGTCGCCTCCTGAGACGACATCTTGCGATTTTGCATCTTCTCAACCACACTCATGGGAGCACCAGCTGAATTCTTACTGTGAAATAGATCCACGCAGGTGAGGCCGTCTGCCAAAACCGCCTGCGCATTCAAAGAAAGAGTTGCCAGAAGCATCGATGTTTTCAAGAGATGAGAGGTAGCGGTGCGGATCATTTTGCCTCCAAAGTATTGAGCATTTTTTACATAGACCTGGGCTCTAAAACTGTCACCTTGAACAGGGTTTAAAGCACTGGAACCTATTTTTCATCTGCGAATACCCTCTAGAGCAAGGACTATGCCCTAAATCCCATCCCTATAGCACCTCTTCCAATCGTTGAGATTCTGTATCCGAATCACCTTTGATTTCAGGTGCTCACGATTCATGATCTTTAAAAGCTCAGGCCGCATCTTTTTATGGGTGATCCAAATACTTCTTAATAACTTGGTGGTCTGCTGAATACTCAATTCATTACAACCCTCTGGTAGCTCAGCACGAGGTCTCCAAATATTCTGAATTTGTCTTTTTAATGCCCACAAAAGGTGGCGCCATACCGGTAAATCAATAAAAAGAATTCGATCCGCAATAAGAAGTCTTTCCTCAATCAAATCGAGAGGACCAAAGCCATCCATAACCCACTTTTCTTGTCTTGCAAAATCCCTAAGATACTTGATGCTCTCGTGGTGTGGGCGAATTTTCATTCCAGGCAAGAATTGAATGGAATCAATATGCAGCAAGGGTAAAGAAAGCTTCTCAGAAAGACGTTTGCTGAGAAGGGTTTTGCCACCGGCGGCGTTGCCAATAACCATAATTTTTAGAATCTGAACTTGAGACATGGCTGTAGACTATCTCGAAAATGCTCATTCAACGAGTGAAAACACACTCTTTATTATGAGCGGCAACATGGCCAGCCTAGAAATAACGAGATGGGTTCTAGACATTTTCAAATCTGGGGTCGTCAACCGATGGAATCACATCAGATCCCATCACTTTTTTAGCAGTCATCGATGTCTTTGTTTTTTTGAAATTGACTGAAAGCAAATTCTTATTGCTAGAGAGCAGCCTAAGCTCTTTCGGCCCACCCTTGTTGCTACCCTGAATTGTTTGGATCAACATATCAACAGCGCTGGCCAGGTTTTCTGCCTGATTGGCAAGCCCACTTGCTGCACCCGATGTCTGATGTGCTGCACTTGCATTCTGTTGAGTGACCTGATCAAGTTGCAACATGGCTGTATTAATCTCTTGAATTCCGTGGGCCTGCTCTTGCGAAGCCAAAGCGATTTGATGGATCTGGACTCCAACTTGTCTAACACTTTCTGCGATTTGATTGATGGCCTCGTCACAATGGTGAGCAATATCATTACCGACTTGCACCTTTTCTTTGCCGGCTCCTATCAAGCTGGCGACATTGGTACGGGTGGAATTAACAATGCCCTCCACCTTTTTAATACTACCCTCAAGCATAGCATTAATCTCCTTGGCAGCACTGCCGCTCATTTGCGCGAGATTTCCCACCTCCTCAGCAACCACCGCAAAACCCTTACCGTGCTCGCCGGCGCGTGCCGCCTCCACCGAGGCATTGAAAGATAAAAGCTTTGTTTGAAAAACGATGTCGTTGATAATCTTTGTCTTATTGCCAATTTCGGAAATAACTTGAGCAATTTCAGAAACCTCTTGATTACTTTTCTCAATTTGCCTTGCAATTTCACTATTACTTTTGTCGATCTCTTTCATCGACTGAATCATCTGCCCGACGGCCTCTCTGCCCCTCCGCATCGATATCTCACTTGATTCAGAAATTTGCTTGGAGTCCTCGGCACTTTTCGCATTTTTGCCAATCATAGCCGATATTTCCTCAACTGAAGCCGTTGTTTCTTGCAGGGATGCGGCTTGTTGGTTGGCTCCTGCCGACAATTCTTCACTAGCGGAGGCAATTTGTTGGGAGCTCGTCGAAACCTGTGTAGAGTTGTCAGCTAGATTCCCAATGACTAAGTTGATGCGTTTATTCATGCCTCTTAAAACAAAAAAAGCGAGAAGGGATGAGATGACGGCTGAAAAAATGCAAGAAAGGACTCCGGTCAAATTAGCAGATTGGGCCAAGTTATGAGCATTGCTTGAGGCCTCTTGGGCATTTTTAGCGGCATAATCGCCGATCTGAGTAAGTGCAGCACGCATTTGCACCAGATGTGATTGCGCCTCCTCAAAAATAATTTTTGTAGCCTCGGTATCTTGGCTCTTAAATGTCAAATCCCGAGATCGGGCTACAATCTGGTGCCATTCGTCCGCAGAATTTTTAAATTCCTTTATAAGGCCCTTTCCATTTTCATCGGTGATGGCTTCTAATTTTTCAAGCAAGCTATCTTGTTCTCTTTTTTTATCTTCAAAATTGCTTAGAATACTTTTCTTTTTAGCAGGGTCTTGCTCAAGGATCAGTTCACGTGTAGCAAGAGTAATCAGGCGCTGAGTGTCCATAGTCTGAAAAGCCAGCTTTCTCTGTTCGAATAAATTGTTATTCAGGTGATCCATAGTTGCCGCCAGTTTGCTGGTTGCTCGGACTGACAAGCTAGCCGAAATAGCCCCACTGACGATGATAATCCCAATAATTGCACCAATCTTTGTGTATATGCTCCATGTTTTCATATTTAGTCGACCCTCGCCTTATTGAGATTAAACACCTGAGAATCATTTCGGAAATACCGCTCAAATATTGAGTCTCAGATCGTTGAGAAAAATTAAGTCTGCATTAATTCTCCTAGCTCAAGGGTTCAGACCTTAATTTTTGCTAAATGCCATATCATTTTGATTCAACTATGCTCGTCGCAATATATTGAAGGGACAGAAGTTAGCCTTTTTCACTCAAATCCGGTAGGCTTGTATAATGAATCCGACAACACAAAATATTATTTTTTTTGATGGCTTCTGCCATCTCTGCAATGCCTTCGTGGATTGGATGATCTTGCAAGATGCCAAATCGGCAAAGAGGCAATTTTCTTTTGCCGCCCTCCAGGGAAAAACTGCAGACCAAAAGCTCCCATCTGAAATACGCAATTCATTGGAGAGCGTGATCGTGGTGACTCCGGATGGGAGGATTCTTAAAAAAGCCGAGGCCGTTTTATATTGTTTTTCTAAAATTTCTTTTTTATCTGAGTTCGTCAAAATCGCAAAGCTCATACCCCCTGTTGTTCAAGATGGGCTGTATAATTTTATTGCGAAGAAGCGTTACTCTTTATTTGGCAAAAAAGATTTCTGTCGATTTCCGACTCCGGAGGAGCAGGATTACTTACTTCCCTAGAACCCATCTCATAAATACCCGATGAGGCTTAGCCATCAATCACTCTAACTTGAAATTTTCTACCTTTGATCTTGCCAAGCTTGAGGCTACTCGCAGCGGCCTCAATAAATTCACTTGAAATGGCAACCAGGGAGCTTTTGTCGAGCACATCAATCTTACCAATTTTGCTAGCATCTAAGCCTGCACCTGAGCCGGTCAATGCACCTAAAATATCGCCAGCTCGCAATTTATCTTTTCTACCACCTGAAATACAAAGTGTTTTAACGGCGGCATCCCGATAAAAGGAACCCAAGCCATATTGGTTCTTAAAACCGAGAGTTGGCCTCTTAAGTTTCACTCCCCTTTGTTTTTCGATTTCAAAAAGCTTCACCTCATCAGAAGATCTTAATAAAGTAACCGCCACGCCCGACTTACCAGCTCGACCTGTGCGGCCAATTCGATGAATATAGGCATCCACGCTGAGCGGGAAATCAAAGTTAATAACCAGATCGAGATGGTCAATATCGATTCCTCGAGCCGCCACATCTGTGGCGATTAAAATTCTGTAGCTGCCGTTACGAAACATTGCCATCACCAAATCACGATCTCTTTGTTCGAGATTTCCATGCAAAGCTGCGCAACTCACTCCCATAATCGAAATTTTTTGTACCAACTCATCCACGGTTGTTTTTTGATTGCAAAATATCAAAGTTGATTTCGCTGGATGCTGCTGTAAAGCCCTTAAAAGAAGATTGGTCTTATCTTCGTCTTCTATTTCATAAGCAATTTCTTCGATTGCAGAACCAGATGAGTCGCCAGACAATTCATCATCATCGATACGCACAACAACAGGACTCTTTTGATAGCGCTGGCTCAGGCTTTGAATAGATGAGGGAAAAGTTGCTGAGAAGAAAATTGTCTGACGATTGACAGGAAGAGACGATATGATGGCCGAGATTTCATCTTGAAATCCCATTTCAAGAAGTTTATCTGCCTCATCCATAACCAGAGTATCCAGACTGCGAAGATCAAGGACTCCACGATCGATGAGATCTAAAATGCGACCCGAAGTACCGACAACGATATGTACACCGTTTTCAAGGGACTCAATCTGCGGGCGCGCCGGCTGTCCTCCCGCCAGAAGCAAGACTTGCAGGCCTTCAATTTTTCGCCCCAGCTTACGAATTTCGTTAGTGACCTGAGTGCTGAGTTCTCTCGTCGGGCAAAGAATCATTGCCTGCAAAGCTCTCTCGTTGATTCGTATCTTTTGCAAAATTGGAATTGCAAAGGCCGCAGTCTTTCCGCTACCGGTTTTAGACTGACCGACAAGGTCCTTACCCTCTAGTAAAATAGGCAGGCAGGCCTCTTGAATAGGTGTCATGGTTTTATAACCAAGTTCCTCAACAAGATTGAGAATTTTATCTGAAATAATATTAAGTGCTGCGAATGTTTTCAAGAATTCTCCCCAAAAAGGCCAACCTACTCACTAACAAGCTTAATGGGGTTTTGAAAGCTCTATCTGCAAGTTGAAAACTTTGTTAAAGCTCTGACCTAAATTGTCACACCAAATGATCTCAGTGCCCCCTGAATCCTCTTCATTGCAGTTGATCTTGGCACTTGGCTCGCAACAGTCCTGCATCTATGCCGAATTCAACACCTAAAAAATTTAAATATCATCAGTTCTTCGCTTTTGCTTTTGGCTGTGCTCTTGCTATTTTAAATCTGATATCAAGCACCACTCTAGGGGCGCAAAGAAGCTGTCAGTCTCTCTTCGACTCCCCAAGTAAACAGCAAATCTCAGTCAGCCTGGCAAACGAATCTGGATTGCATTATATCACCAATACCGATTCAGGCTTTCGCCGTATTGGTAACAAAAAAACTTTTCGTTATATTAATGACGACGGAAAGCCGGTGCGCGATCAGTTATCTTTAAGTCGAATCGAAGCTCTCAATATTCCTCCCGCCTACAAAAATGTTTGGATTTCTGCTGACCCTCTGGCCCACATTCAAGCGCGGGCTACAGATGAGAACGGTAGGCCACAATACACTTATCACAAAATTTGGACACAAAAGGTGTTGGCGGAGACCAAATTTAGAAGAATGCTTGATTTTGGAGTGAAGCTTTCAAAGTTCCGCCGCGATATTGCGCGTGACTTATCGAAACCAAGGCCAGATCTTGATTCGAGAATAGCGGCCGTCGTGCGCTTACTCGAAACAGCGGGCATTCGAATTGGTGGAGAGAAATACGCTGAGGAGAATGGGTCTTACGGACTGACAACTCTCGAAGTTCGACACGTGCGTATCAAAGAGAATAGCGTGCGCTTTCAATTCATTGCCAAAGAGGGACTGCCTCAAGACATCAAGATCGAAGATCGAGCTATAACTAGAATCATTCAATTCTCTATAGCCGGCAAAAAAGCCAAGGATAAAATTTTTGATGTGAGTGAGTCTGAGGTCAACCAATATATAAAAGATCATATTGGATATTTGTTTTCGGCCAAGGACTTTCGAACTTGGGTTGCAAGCACCCAGGCAGCGAGAGTCCTTTACGAACTCGGCCCACAAAAAAGCCGCAAAGAGCAAATTGCCGTCATGCAAGCCGCAGCCGAAGAAGCTGCCTCTCGCCTCAATAACACTTGGCAAATCTGCCGAGGCTCCTATATCGCGCCCTTTGTTCTACAAGCCTATGTGGACAATAAATTGGACAAAGCCTTTGTCAAAGTCTTGGATCCTGATCTTGCCCCTGAGGAAAATGCCGTCCTGAATCTCGGCGATGAAAATTTTGAATTCCCAAAATAAGACAGTCTGAAAATGCTGTTGTCTAATTTTTTCTCGGTTTCATAAACTTTGTGCGAACCAGCAGATCCATTGAGCAATTAATTCGAGCCCACCGGAACCTAAAATGCACTATTAATTTGTATCATTTTGGACAGCGCCAACAGAAGGAGTTTTATGAGCTTAAAAGAAATGTACCGCATTTTTGTAGCGACCGGCTTGGCACTCGGCCTTCTTTCCTTATTCCAAAATTGTTCAAAAATGAACTTCAACGCCGACAACAAAGCTTTGGTTCAAGGTGCGATAACGACCTTACCTCCTTCAGCAACTTCGGCTGGCAATCAAGGGGTCTGCGAATTGACCTGTGGAACTCAGCCTCTCATTGGTCAGCACGACGTCTGTCAAAGCCAGCCGACGGAGCCAAGCTCCTGTGAGGAAACTGACGACGGCTCGGGTAGCACCACTACTTCGATTGTACAGACGGTCTCAAATTCAAATTCGACCCCACAAACCACATGTATGTCCTCCGCTGCCTGCCAATTGATTAATAAAAATTTGTCTGAAGGTAAGCTCATCCTTATGAGGGTGATCAATAACCAAGTTTCAACTCATAAAGGTGCGGTGTTTCACGCCGTCGCAGATCCAAGCGACTGCCAAGTCACTCTCAGCGACGACGAAATTCAAAATGAACTTGATCCAGAAACCTAATTCTATAAAATAGACCGACACACACAACAGAAATGGATCGAGTCATGAAAACCACCCGAATGCCGACCTTGTTTTTTGGTCATGGCTCGCCCATGAATGCCATCACGCAAAATGCGTTTGCTGATTTTCTCAATGAAAAGGGACGGCAATTAATAAAGCCAAAGGCCATTTTAGCAATATCTGCTCATTGGGAAAGTCTTGGGACGCAAATTCTCAAATCGGCACATCCAAAAACCATTCATGATTTTGGAGGATTCCCGAGCAAATTATTCGAGGTTCAATACCAGGCCCCTGGTGATATTGAACTGGCTGATAAAATTGCGAAACTACTCTCAAGCCACCATGCGAAAGTAACTGACCAGTGGGGACTTGATCACGGAACTTGGTCAGTCTTGGTGCATCTCTACCCTCAGGCTAATATACCAGTCTTGCAGCTTAGCCTCGATAGAAATTTAAAGCTCAGAGATCATTTTAATCTGGCGAAAGATCTAAAGTCTTTACGGGATGAAGGGGTTTTGATTTTAGGAAGCGGCAATATCACACACAATTTAAGAGCCATCAAATGGAACGAAAATGCAAAGCCCTTCGACTGGGCAATTGAGTTTGATCAAATGATTAAAACCGCCATTTTAAAAAAGGACTATCAGATTCTCTTTAATGAAAATCCAAGTGATGGTGCTCTGTGGGATCAAGCCTTACCCACCCTCGAACACTATATTCCGCTTTTGTATGTCTTGGGTGCAAGCGACGAAAACGATCAACTGAGCTTTCCCTATGAAGAGATACAAATGGGCTCACTATCCATGCGTTCAGTGGAAGCAAACCCGAGACCAGCCTCATCTCGAAAACCTTCCTAACTTGACTTTACTCGACTTCAAACAAAGAATCGAATTCTAGGGTGTATCCTCAATTAAGTCCACGCCCCAACCAGGGAGGCCATCATGAAAAGAATTTTATTATTATGTGCAATAACGATTTTAGCTCTCAATTCTTGTACAAAAAAATCTGATGAAATCAAAATTGGTGTCTACGGTCCCTTTACTGGCGGATCTGCCCCAATGGGTCTCAGCATGCGCAATGGCGCTCAAATTGCGATTGATGAAATCAATGCCTCCGGCGGTGTCTTAGGAAAAAAAATGATTTTAGTGGACCGTGATGATGAGGCGAAAAATGAGCGTGGTGGACAGATCATGCAAGAACTACTCGACAAAGAGAATGTGGTTGCCGTTCTCGGGCCCATCAATACGGGAGTTGCAAATGCAAGTACCAGTTACCCACAGCAGAAAAAAATCCCCCAAATCATCAATGTCAGCGCGGGCGCCAAAGTGAATGAGCTCTTCAAAGAAAATCCTGATAATTATATTTTCAGGATTGCTGCCAATGACGATATTCAATCAAAGGTCATTGTGAGCGAAGGCCTTAAGCGCGCAAAAAAACCAGCGCTTTTGTGTGACGACACCAACTATGGACAAAATGGTTGCGACAAGATGACCCAGGCCTTAACCGCTGTCGGAAGTAAGGCTGTAGCCATCGCAAAATTTAAAATTAAAGACACGGATATGACCGCACAATTGCAAGAGGCAAAATCTGCTGGAGCTGATATTCTGCTTGTCTATGGAATAGGGCCAGAATTGGCTGCCGTTTCAAATTCAATGGACCGTATTAACTGGAAGGTTCCGATGATTGGCAGTTGGACGCTTTCAATGTCGAACTATATTACCAATGCAGGTAAAAACGCCGAAGGCACAATGATGCCACAAACTTTCATTGAAACTGCGGCAACCAGTGATCGACAAAAGAAATTTATTAACGACTACAAAAGTAAATTCAATGAATCACCAATCTCGTCTGCCGTTTCGGCAGCTCAAGGCTATGACTCTGTCTATTTACTGAAACTTGCCATCGCCCAGGCTGGCACAAGCGAAGGACCTAAAATTAAGGCTGCACTTGAAAATCTTAGCACCCCCTACGATGGGCTTACCGGTACTTTTAACAAAGCATTTTCTGCAAGCGACCATGAGGCCATTCATGAAACAAATGTTCTGCTTGGTAAAGTTCACGAAGGTAAGATTATTCGCGCAGAAAATTTAGTTAAATAAAATCTGTGACAGAAGTTCTTCAGCTCATTATTTCAGGCTGTGTTCAAGGAATGACTTACGCGCTCATCGCTTTTGGTTACAATCTCACTTTTGCAACCTCCAAAACAATTAATTTTTCTCTCGGCAATGTTCTGATGCTTGGCGGAGTGGTCGGCTTTTCACTCTATGTGGATATTCATACTGGCCTGCTACTCGGTCGTAGTTTTCTGATTCCTGTGATCGGAGTTTTAATCGCTGGCTTACTCGCCGGCGCAGCCGTCCATAAGTTTGCCGTCGAGCCCTCTTTGAAACTCAAGTCCGAATACACTTGGGTGCTCGCCACCCTTGCCATGGGAATCATCATCAAAAATAGTGTCGAGCAAATTTGGTCAACCGGAGATTTTCGCTTTCCCTCACCCCTGGGTGATTCGCCCATTCGCATCGCAGGACTTGGCATCTATGCACAAGAAATTTTATTGATTTTAGTTACTATTCTCATTGTCTTTACTGTCGAAATTTTTAAGCGCAAAAGCATTTACGGCAAGGCCATACAAGCCGTGAGTCTCGATAAAGACACTGCAAGCCTCATGGGGATTCCACAACAGAGCGTGATTCGCGTCTCCTTCATGCTGAGTGCGGCCATCGCAGCCATTGCCGGATTGCTGGTTGCTCCACTGAGTTTTGTATCTGCCTCGATGGGAACAGTACTCGGAATCAAAGCTTACGCCGTTTCAATTATTGGTGGACTTGAATCGGGAGTGGGCCTTCTCGTTGGTGGGCTCATTCTTGGTCTTTGCGAAAGTCTAACTGCCGGTTATATATCGACGGGCTATAAAGAGATGCCTGGATTTTTAATTTTAATATTGGTCATATTACTAAAGCCGAATGGCCTTTTTGGCAAACGCGTGATTCAAAAAGTTTAAAGCAGAAGGTGTCAGTTGCAAAAACCAATCAATCATTTATTTACAATTATAAAATGGCTGATTTTTATTCTGCCCCTCTCGCTCCCTCTATGGGTAGACAATCAATACTATGTACACAGTATCTTAGGGCGTATTTTTATCTACACAATTCTGGTCATCTCACTCGATCTGGTCACCGGTTATATCGGCGATATTTCGCTTGGCCATGCTGGGCTTTTTGCTGTGGGCGCCTACTCAATGGCCATCTTAAGTACAAGTGCTGAAGTGAACTTGGGGGCAAGCATTGCACATTTTCCAGCACTTCCTTTTTTCATAGCCCTTTTGATCTCAATAGCAATCACCTCTGCTTTTGGTTTTCTACTGGGCTTCCCTTCACTAAGGGCTTCAGGCCCCTATCTTGCCGTCACAACAATTGCCTATGGCCTTATTATTTACACCATCATTAACGAGCAAAGCCAACTCACCAATGGAACCAAGGGCATTCATATGCCACCGCTCATTCTTTTCGGCCAATCCTTTACCGGAAATAATTTTATCTGGATTGTCTATCCCGCCCTGCTGTTTGCAATGTTTATTAAGAGTAATTTGGCGAAAAGTTTTTGGGGTAGAGCTTTTGAGGCGCTGAAGTTTAGCCCTCTGGCCGCCGAAAGCTGCGGGATCTCAAAAGTTCGTTTTAAACTTGCCGCTTTTGTCATTTCCGCGGGCCTTGCTGGACTTGCTGGAGCGCTTTTCACCCACCTTGACGGCTATATTGCGCCAAACACCTTTAGCCTCGATTTTTCAATTCTTGCTTTGATGGCGCTCATTTTTGGAGGAGTCAGATCCACTCTAGGCAATTTTATCGGCATGGGCCTAGTCGTGATTCTGCCTGATTTATTCACTTGGTTTAAAGACTACAGACTCTTGGTTTTTGGCATCCTCCTACTCATGGCTCTTTTCTTTCTTCCCGAGGGAATTGGCGGCTTGATTGAAAAAACCTTAAGAAAATATTTTTTCTCTAATGACCATGCGGCTGAGTTGCGCAAACTAAAAACTCGCGCTCAATCTGAAACTCTTGAGTTTGCGATACCGGACGCAGGGATTGTCCCACTTCAACTTGAAAAAATTAAAATGCAGTTTGGTGGCGTCGTAGCCGTTAACGAACTTGAACTACTTGTATCAACCCAATCCATTCACGGACTCATGGGACCAAACGGTTCAGGCAAATCAACAACGATTAATTTAATCACCGGACTCTACCAACCAAGTCAGGGACAAGTAAAAATATTTGGACAAATTGTCAATCGCCTCAAGCCACATCAGCGCGCTGAGCTCGGTATCTCGAGAACTTTTCAAAACCTTCAGCTTTTTTCTGACCTCAGCTGTATCGATAACGTCATGATCGGCTTACATCGACATTATCGCTCTCCACTTTGGGCGATTCTCTTTGGTACTCCCTATGTAAAAAGAGAAGAAACAAAAATGCGAGCACAGGCACTTCTCTGGCTGGGCTTTGTCGGGCTCGAGGCCCTTGCTTTTGAAAAGGCCAAGAATCTTTCTTACGGAAATGCCCGTAGACTTGAAATTGCCCGAGCTCTCGCAGGCAAACCAAAGCTACTATTGCTCGACGAACCGGCGGCAGGCCTCACCTCAAGTGAAATCCAAGAGTTTAATATCATGATTCGAAAAATAAAATCAAAGGGCGTAAGCATTTTGCTGATCGAACACCATATGGATATGATCATGCAAATATCAGACGAACTCACGGTATTGGATTTTGGAAAAAAAATCGCCGAAGGTAAACCTCAAAGTGTGCAAAAAAATCCTCAAGTACTAGCTGCCTATTTGGGTAAAGGTAAAGATGCTTAAAATTGATCAACTCAAAGTTCACTACGATGGAGTCGAGGCGCTCAAAGGAGTGAGTCTTCATATTCAGCAAAGCGAGCTCGTGGCACTGATTGGCTCTAATGGCGCCGGCAAAACCACATTATTAAAAGCCATTTCGGGCCTTATCACGCCCAGCTCTGGACAAATTGAAATTGCCGGTCAAAATATCCTTTCAATGAGTGCCCATCAGCGAGTTCATCTTGGCATTGCTCACTGCCCGGAGGGACGAAGAGTTTTTTCGCAAATGAGTGTTTATGACAATCTTTTATTGGGCGCCTTTTTAAGAAGAAAATCTGATTCAAAAGCTCAAATTCAATCGAGTATTGAAGAGATTTTTTCGATTTTTCCAAAGCTCAAAGAACGCACCAACCAACTCTCTGGAACTCTTTCTGGCGGAGAACAACAAATGCTCGCCATCGGCCGCGCACTGATGCTCAAGCCAAAAATTCTGATACTCGACGAGCCCTCGATGGGACTTGCTCCCGTCATCATCGACGAGGTTTTTAAAGTGATCGAAAATCTAAAGAAATCAGTTACCATTCTTTTGGTCGAGCAGCTTGCCTACCTTGCTCTCGAAATTGCAGATCGCGGATATATTCTTGAACAGGGACTCATTCGTACCGAAGGCTCAGCATCGAGCCTTAAAGGCAGCGCTGAAATTCGTGCCGCTTATTTAGGGGGCTGATCTTGCGTATCCACAAAATCAATCAACAGCTGCGCATGCCCTGGAAAAATGGCTTGGGCACCAGCACACAGATTGCAATCTCACCAGAATCTGCTGATTTTACTAAGGGAGACTTTTTATGGAGGATCAGTTCGGCTGAAATTTTTAACGACAATTTATTTTCAATATTTCCAAATCACGATCGAATTCTCACTCATCTGAGCGGAGGAGAGCTCGAACTGAGTTTTCAAAATAATCTGAAGCCCAATGTCTTATTAAAACAGCATATGATCTATAGCTGGAATGGGGCGGAGCAAATTCAATGTAAACTTTTAGGGGAATCTGCCACAGATCTTGGTATCATTTATCACCGAGAATTGATTGAGACTTCCATGAGTATCGTGACCGTCAGCCCTATGCCGCAAAAGATCCTCTTAAAGGCTGAAGTAAATCTGATAATACCTATTGAAGATGAAATTTTTTTTGACGGCACCAAGATCTTAAAACTTGAAGCCCTTCAAATTGAAACACCGACAAATAAACTCCATGAATACTCAATTCGCAGCTCCACCAGACAAGCCTCTAAGCTTGCCTTGATTCAGATTCGAAGGCGTACTTAAAAAAGGGGGCAGCCACATGGCCTCCCCCATAAAATCATTAGCTTCCCAAGAACTTAAATCGCAAGTCTTTCATGAGCAGAAGCTACTTTTTTTGACGATTTCGGCCGTGAGGCGGTCTTCTTTTTTCGACCGCGTTTAGCCTTAAATCCAGCGTTTGCCTGAATTTTCTTTGCCCCACGGGTCTTCATTTTTTTTACCCGTTTGACCGTTCCGGCGACAGCTGTTTTATGCCCAGGGGTAACTGGGCTCGCCATTGCTTGAGGGGCTGCGATCGCAATCGCCGAAGCCAATGCTAAAGCGGATATCCATTTATTCATACAAACCTCCTTATGGTTGTGGTGCTCTCCTATGCAAAGAACCGAAGACGCACAGCTCACCGCTCCGTTTAGCTTAAAAATTCTTTGGACGGAGTTCGAATGCCTTTGCCGGCACCACCAATTCCAAAATCACGCTTCTCGTCCATTTGATCTTATGTTATATAAATCCACTCAACCTGAGCTCGGAGGATCCGTGAAGCTAAAGGTGATCGTAGCCATGGATGCCGATAAACAAAATATTATTGATGCTCAGGTAAGAAGCCTCAAACCCCTAGAGCGCTTCATCAACGGCATCAAGGCCACAGGTCTCTGCTGGGGACTCGCTGTTTTATCAATTTTTGTCCCGGTCTTGCACTTCTTTTTGGTTCCAGGCTTTCTCATTGCAGGCATCGTGATCTTTTTTGTTACTTACCGAAAGAATGAGCTCCTCGAGCAAGCCACAATCATCTGTCCCAGCTGCAGCAAGGAGTTTTCACTTTTTAAATTAAGCTTTCTTTGGCCTCTTCATAAGGATTGCCCAGACTGCCAGAATGTCCTGTTGATTGAACAGAACTAAGCCCCTGATTCTAGATGAGCTCTCACTTTATCTCTTAAGAATTCTAAATTGTCGTGTTGGATTCGCCTCAACCGGATTCACATCAAAATAAAGTCGCGAGATCTCTTGATGATTGGCCGTTACAACCTGAACACGCCACTCTCCGGCTTCAAAATTCGACTTCACGGCAAATCCACGAAAGCCCTCTTTACGGCCTCCTAAAATCTTCATTGGGATATGATCGGCCTCGTGCCAATTATTCTTTTTATCAAGATGCGAGAATTGAACAAATACTTCGTCAGCAAATCTCGCTGGCGAATAAATCTGTGCATAGAAATAAATTTTATCTCCTGGCTCAGCCTTGAAGTCTTGGTCACCGCTTTGCCAAAATTTCCAATCCTCTCGCTCAGTGGATAAAAACCATGAACCCTCTCTTTTTTCGACCAAATGATAGATTCCCTGATCGCGCACACTTAAGGGAACCGGCGGAATCCAACCCATGCTATAAAAAAATATAAATACGACGAGCACCGAAACACTAGGTGCCAGTATAGATTTCACGAGCAAGCGCCGATCTTGGATACTTTTGCTCAGAAAACGAAACTGCAAATAAAATAAAAATATAGTTGTGGCACTTGAAAGCAAGAATGGGGTCCAGCCTAAAAATCCGAGAACCAAGGGATATAAAATTGAAATATAAGAGAAGAGACAAATGGCAAAGAGTCCCACTTTAAAGCTAACTTTCGAGCTCTTTATAAATGGCAATTCATTTGCCAAAATCATGGCAGCCATCACAAAAAGAAAAATTAAACTATTTAAAAACGACGCACTCTTAATATAAAATATTGAATAAATATTCAGAAGAGTTCCAAGCAAGAAATGAAGAAGAAGATTTCTATAATTCCAAGCTTTCAACAGGCGATCACTCGGACGCCATTTGTGTAATCTGAATAAAAGCTCAAAATGAATCAAGACAGCAAGAATCCCCAAATAAAGTGCTTGCTGAAAAATAGCTAGCGGCTCATCAATGTCTTTAACCATGACCGCATCAAAAGCAAAGCCTGCTACGAAAAATAAAACATCAAGTCTTGCTTCATATTTGTGCTTGAGAGAAACAATTTTCTGCCTGAACTCCAGAAACACTTAAGAGCCCTTCATCAGTTTGTCCCAGTCCCTCTTACTTAAAAAGGTAACCGACTCAGTGACCTCATCAAAAACTAATTTGATTTCGGAGCTCTTCAGTTGCTTATGAATTCGCTCCAGTTTGGTTTCAAAAGAAAGCTCTTGGGCGCCATAGTCGGTACCCTCGCGCAAGATAAATGATTCAATGACGGCATTCAAAGCTTCAGAACTGAGGGCCTCTGCAGGAACCTCTATCGGCGGCTTGGGCTTTTGAGAACTATCTTGTTTCAAATGCTTTGATCTTTCGACATAAAATCTTTCAGAGTTTGAACGGCACGTTTACTTTCGGAAAGGCTAGGAAATGCCAGAAACCAATCATGCTGCATTCCTTTACCAATGTGAAGTTGAGTCTGAACTCCTGCGGCTTTCGCTTTTGAAAAAACACGCTCAGAATCACTCATGAGGATTTCTTGATCTCCTACGAAAATAAGCAGCGGAGGAAATTTTGCATAACTTCCAAATACTGGAGAAATATACGGAGTTTTCGGATCATTCTGAACGTAATAGTGCGCACCCCAAGTTTGGGTCATCTCTTTGTTGAGCCAAAAATCCAACTTTTGATTTTTTGCCAAAGACTCACCCTCTCCAACAAGATCAGCCCATGGGCTGACAGCAAATACCTTATCCGGAATGGAGTGAGAACCATCGCGAAGAGCCATGACCAAGGCGAGTGCGAGTCCACCACCGGCGGAGTCTCCACCAACAGAAATCTCAACTCCTGGAAACTTTGCGCGCAAATAAAGAAATGCCTTTTTTGCATCATCAAGTGCCGCAGGATAAGGGTGCTCAGGAGCCAAACGATAATCTATTAAGACCACTCGGGAGTCGCACTGTCTTGAAGCGCTCAACGCAAACCTGCGAAAGCCACTAATGGAGCCCATAAAATATCCGCCACCATGTAGAAACAAAATGATTTTCTCTTGTCCCTTACGTGCAGAAATCATCTCTGCCGGAACTCCATCCATATTCATTTCTTCAAAGCTGGCAGCAGGATGGCTTCTTTTTAATATAGCTCTCGGAACGCTAGAAATTATTTTCATATGTCGCCGCATAGTCTGCGGAGAATAATTTTTACGAAATAAACTCGCCACAAAAATCTTTGATAGGTAATTTGTAATTTGCACATCAAGACTCATCGCCAAACCTCACTCAAATCAAACTGCCAGGCGAAAAAAGATCGCCAATAAGGCAGGGACTCCCTGTATAAAAAAAATTCTTTTATTCACTGAGTAGGCACCATAGATTCCGGCGATCAAAACACAACTCAGAAAATAGTAAGCAATTTGGTGTCCCCAAAAGGAATCCTTCACCAGGAGTGACCAAAGCAGCCCACCAGCCAAGAATCCATTATAAAGACCTTGATTGGCCGCAAGCACTGAGGTTTTTTCGGCTTTTTCTAGATCCATTTGAAAGACCCTAAGTCCGGTTTTTTTTGTCCACAAAAACATTTCTAAAACCATAAAATAAATGTGCAAAGTGGCCACGACAAGAACAAGGATATTCGCTATTACTTCCATATTTTCAATGAGACCTGAGGAAAGGGCCGCGGTCAATCGAGATGACTAGAAATTAAGAATATCGCAAGTTAAATCGTCTGACATCTGGTTTTGATCATCAATTTCAAGATGCCCTGCTTTTGTCACTGGATTTATAGTGAGAAAAAAGACCCTGCCAGAAATATAGATATTTGAATCTCTAGGATCTATATCGGCCAGACGCGTGGTCTTATATGAACCAAGCATTCTCGCGCCACCATAAAGAGTAGCAGTGAATTCGTCTTTTAACCCCGTCGACTTATCCAGGACAACGATTTCAAAAGGCCCCACTTTGCTTTGATCGCCTTTGCAGTCTGCTTTGATGATGTCGTCGGCCGATGCATTTAAGGAGAAAAACATCGTAATGGCTGCCAATAGTTTTAAAATATTCATAAAAACCCTCCGCTCTAAGCACTGTTTTTATCTGAAGCACAAGAGGAGCACAAGCAATGATTCAGGAGATAACTGAAACAAAGGATCAAATTATGAAAGAAGATGGGGCCCCGCGGCTGTCTAAACATTTGACAGTTGTTTCTCTAAAAAGAGCAATAAAAACAAAGCCACCTATAAACGAATTCTAAGATGCTGCCCACGCATTTAAATCCTTCCCGCGGGCATCGGTCTTGCTCTTTAAGAAAACTAAGGAGGACGCGCATGAAAAATTCTTATTTAAATTTTGTTTGCATCCTATTATTTGGTCTATCCATCACGTCTTGCACGATCAGTGGCGACTCAAATCCTCCCAACAGTGCGTCCAGCAGTTTCTACCTAAATAATGTGATCGACTATGGAATTAAAAATGGAGTCATCAATATTGAACTGGATGGTGGATTTCTTGGCCAAGGCGATAATATCGCGATCACTTGTGCCTCTGGAGCAAGTCCAAACTATACTCTTCTTAGCGACAGTCCGACACAAATTTTATTGAGCCTCGCTCCGATGACAGATACTTGCAGTTTTCAAGTCCTCAATTGGTATTTGGGAAACACATCAATTTCGAATCCCGTTTCACTCTCAAGCACACAAGCCACACTCAATGTAAACTATGCCTATGATCGTGGGGTCAGCGGCACAAGTGCCAACGATAACCTCGTCATTTATGGTAACTTCGCCGGAGCCGGCGATCAAGTTTGGGCCTCTTGTGATGGCGCCAATCAATTTACTCAAGCCGTCAGTGAATCACTTGATACTCAAAATGAAATTGATTTTACAATTCCCTCGCCGACAAACTTCAACAGCTGTCAATTCTATGTCGTCGGCAACGGCATCCAAAGTAGCACTTTCAACGTTCTGGCAATTCACCAAGCGCAAGATCAAGGATCGAATGGCTTCAACACCGATCTGCTGGTTCTTACCGGCCTCTTTGTTGGCAGTGGTGATATCGTTTCTTATTCTTGTGATGGAAGCACAGGCTTCACGGCAGCTCCGTCCTTACAAAGCGATACCTCAAGTCAGATTGAAGTTACAATTCCCACACCGATCAATTTTGCGAGCTGCCAGTTTTACGTTCAGAATGCTGACGTCCAAAGTAATACCTATTCGATACTCAGCGTTCAAGGAGCTTATGAAATCGGGCCCGACTCAAGCATACCCGGCAACGAATTCTTCGTCGTTGACGGAGTTTTTGTAGGCTCAAATGATATGATCTGGGCCGCCTGTGATGGAGCGAGCTTCACACCCTACACAAGCTCTGTGGACAGCCCAGCCCAACTTAAATTTTCGATGCCCGCGCCTCTAGATGTTTCAACTTGTCAGCTCTATGTACAAAATGGGGACTACCAAACAGCTATTTATAATTTCGCGAATCTCCCCGTGCAAGTGCCCATTCAGACGCTCAAGATGCCGGTAAAAAAATCTCTTTAAGAGGGATAAACTGGCGTGCTGGCCGAGTACTTCACCCTCACCTCCGAAAGTTGATCGGCTATATGCGATCAACTTTCAGCGAGACTAAAGGTAGTTAGACAAGCCCTTGGGAATGCGTAAATTGTCATCGGCCAATCATTAAACAGACCCTCGAAGTTCAAAGTCATTTTAGCTTTAAGCCATCCCAGATTTCGGTGGCCCTTGCATTGCTTTTAATTCCGTTTAATGAAATTAAAGACTCAAAAAATCATATCTGGTTTTCTCATTTTGGTCTCGGGGTCCTTTGCCCAATCGGCCGACTTTCCGGAAACCACAATCAAATCAGAGGAGTTCGCCTCTCCGCCGCTGGCTATTTCAGCAGACGAAATCAAAACTCTGCAGCCACAAGATCAATTGCTTCAAGTTAAAAAGCGCGCCGACGCAGAATGCATTCGCCGAGGCTGGCCAGAAAGTAAACCTCGCTCCTCGCCAAACGAAAACTTAAAAGAATCTGATTCTGACCTGATATTCACACAAATTACATGCTGGATGCCGAACTCACAAAATATAGATTCCAATAAATTAAACCAGAGTCGAAGGTAACGAGGCCCACTTGAATAAGCACACACTTGTCACAGCAATATGTGAAAAACTTGAAGCGGACTTAGTTGTCTTAAAAGACGCTGCACGCGCAACCTACGAAGCCGCAACCAATGAAGAGAGCAAGCCAGAAAATGAATACGATACCAGAGCTCTCGAAGCATCTTACCTCGCCGGGGCGCAGGCAAAACGCGTCGGCGAAATCGAAGAGCTTCTCTACGTTTTTAAAAATGTTGAAATCAAAAACTTTGAGAAAGCAGACGCCATCATGTCGACAGCTCTTGTTGAGCTCGATTCAGATAACAAACGCAGTTTCGTTTTTTTAATGTCTAAGGGTGGCGGCATTCAGCTACATATTGAACAAATGCATATCCAAATAATTACTCCGAATTCTCCCCTTGGCGAAGCCCTCCTCGGTCTCAAAGTCGGAGATGTTGCCGTCGTTGAAAGTGCGAAAAAACTTTTAGAATATGATATACTTGCGATTCAATAGAGATTTTTAAAGCGAAGGGCTTGAATCCCCTGACATAGCCACAATTTCACTCCGACCATTTTTGGACTCAACTTCACAACAGAAACTTTCTTTTATGAGTTTTTGATTCCAAAGTGTCTGGAATTCTTCTTTGGGTTTTAAGGCGAACACTTCATGTTTGAGTTTTGCTGGAAGTAAAGCCGAAACCATTCGGCCGCGATGGCGGGCCCAAATCAAAGACTTTTTTGTCCTTCGGAATTCTCTTAAAAGAACTTGGCAGTCTCCGTGAGCCAAAAAGGCTAAATTTTCAAATGGAATAAATACCGCCTGGCATGCGGGGTTTAAAAAGCTAAGACCACTTTGGATAGCCTGGGTGACCCCGCGGCCTTCGCGAGAAACTATCCTGAGCTTATTCATCCTCATGAGCGAATCAAAATATTTTCTGATTTCTCTCTCAACTTCTTGATGGTAGTCGCCCAAAACCACAATCAACTCATCGATTTCTGATTTCAATATTTGATCAATTGTATAGGCAATATAGGATTTAGCTTGAAAGTTCTGAAGGGATTTTGGCATGCCTGATGTGTTTTTGCCGGATTCGCGATTAATTTCACAGAGTAAAATCGCAGAAATCATATTAAAACTTCCCTGGCATAACTTTTTCTTTGAGTTACGTCGCCAAACACCATGAACTCCTTACAAAGCTAACTTTTCAAAAACGCTATGATAAAAGTTTAGATGGCAGATTTTGAAGAGGTCAATCGCAAAGCCGCGCCTATCAAAAAAAGAAGTGTTTTAAATTTCTACCCTAGAAAATTTCACTCTAGGAGCGTCGCGCATCATGGCAATTTCTCTATGCAAGACGGCCGAAGACTGTTACCACACTGTGGTATAGAAATCGCTGATTGGAGAAAAGCTCATGACTGCATTTTTGAGATTCCTTGCCCTCTTAGTAACAAGCATTTCAAGTATTCAAAGTTTCGCGCTCACGCATTCAAGCCCCCTAGAAGATCTGGCCTTTCAAAACAATGTATTCATTAGCTCGGCTGCTGTGGATCCCGACGGTGGTATCCTCACTGGCTATTGCAATGCTACACTTTTATCGGCTCAGATCCTGGTGACGGCAGCCCACTGTGTGGCCGAGAGCCTCGCCCTTTCCAAAAATCAAATTCATATTGAGGTTGGCGCCTATAAATATGTCGCACGCAAGAGCGACGGCAAACAAGTTAGAATTGGCTATGTTCCCACTTATAAAAAAGATCTGGCGGCACATTTTATGCTTTCCAAAGAATTGCAAAGAAGACTTGCCAGCTCAGGTCCTTCTGCCCAGATTCCACCTGAAGAAGATATCGCTCTGGTTTTCTTAAGTGAAAAACTTGAATTGGATAGCCATTTCATTTTCGCCAATGTCGTACCACAAGCAGTTTGGAATGAAGTCAAGAATCACCTCAATACAGCTCAGTTTTTCATTACCAGTGTCAATTTGTGGGAAAATTCAACTAATTTGGATTCCAAGCGCGTCTCGACCGTACTCAATCAGTTCTCATATCAATCAGGTGGTTGGCTGGAGTCACAATCCTATTCGCGAGTCCAAGAAGGAGATAGCGGCAGCCCAGTCTATATGGCTTATCGAGGACAAACCTATATCGCGGCCGTAGTGAAGGGTCTCGCGTCGAATGTTTTTGCAAATTGGGATGTCTTACCGGCTCTCAGCACAAAAGCCTGCAGCGTGGCCCACGATAATAATTTGGGCGCTGAGTTTTTACACCTCGTCTGTAAATAATCACGAAAGTGCATCGTCGACCTTGCACTTCGTGAATTTCGCAGGAGATCAAGCCTCATGCCGACCCCAAGCTATCTCAGCAAATTTCAAAAAATTCGTCCTAAATTTGAGGTTCCTCAAGAAGTCTTATTAGAGTGGCTGAGCCGCGCCCACTTACAATCTAGAATTTATTCACAAACACGCACCACCAATGTGTCCGACGCCACACCTGAGGAAACCGCTAAAATGCGAAAATTTGTTTTTCGCTTTGCCTGCGATCCTAAACGCATATCTTCTCGCGGAATTCAGACTGACGACGCTTACGAAAAAGACTATTCAAAAATGCAGATTTACAAAATAAGTCCAGAGACTCCATCGGGACTGAATATGCTTGCGCGAACCAAATTTTTTGCGCAGCAATGCAATCAAATTTTTGAGGAGTTTTACCCAGTGGGAATGACCGCTCCAGAGCATATCGTTCACGTCACCTGCACGGGTTATGTCTCACCCAGCGGCCCACAAATACTCGTAGGTAAACGTCAATGGAGTCATCAAACAGCCATTACTCACGCCTACCATATGGGCTGTTATGCCTCGCTTCCGGCAATACGCTTGGCCCAAGGCTACACTCACGATACGAAGCTAGTGGATATTGTACATACTGAAATTTGCTCTCTACATTTAGATCCAAACAATCACGCCCCAGAGCAAATTGTCGTGCAGAGTTTATTCGCAGATGGCTTCATTAAATATTCTGTTACACAAATCCGTCCGCCAGAAGGTTTTGAGATCTTGAAAGTGAAAGAATTTATTATTCCGGATTCGTCCGCCATGATGACTTGGATAACGGGCAATAGCGGGATGCAAATGTCACTCTCTAAAGATGTCCCGATGGCGGTAGCAAAGCATCTGGCTGTTTTTCTGGAGGACTTTCAAATTGAAAAAGAAAATTGTGTTTATGCAATACATCCAGGCGGGCCTCGTATTATCGACTCAATTCAAGATTTACTAAGAATACCTGAGTCTCAGATTCGTCATTCTCGCCAAGTTCTTTTTGAATATGGGAATATGTCGTCAGCTACCCTTCCTCATATTTGGCAAAATATTCTATTAGATCCACAAATAAAACCGGGTACGCAAATTATCAGCCTCGCATTTGGACCCGGACTCACTATCTTTGGTGGTCTTCTTAAAAAATTATGACATCCCTGTTTATTCTACCCATTATTTTTCAGAGTCTCTTAATCATCGTCGATGAATTTTATTTTCATTTAAGACGTGGTTTGCCACGCTGGGAACGCCTTGGCCATCCACTCGACACACTCAGCTTTTTACTTTGTTTTATTTATACTCTTTTGTTCACACCCACTATGACTCATATTTGGATTTATATCTCCCTTGCAGTTTTAAGCTGCCTTCTGGTCACCAAGGACGAGTTTGTGCATACCGAACACTGCACCGCAGGCGAACACTGGATGCACGCCTTACTCTTTGTTTTTCACCCCATCACGCTTTTTGCAGTTTATCGATTTTGGCTTAGTTCCGAATATCATCTATTTCTACTCGTGCAGTCTTTTGCCATTTTTTTATTTATGTTTTACCAGCTCATCTTCTGGCAATTTTTCGGAAAGAAAATCAATGCAAAAAATTAATAATGATATTTATGAAGTCTTAGGCGAAAATTGGTATCACGCAAATGATAATCCTGTTGCGCTTTTAAGAGCTGAATCGCGACTGAGAAACCCGTGGGTCGTACAGAAAATTAATGAATTCTTAGGCAGGGATCTTGAAAAGGCGCAAACTCAAGTTCTGGATGTTGGCTGCGGAGCCGGCTTTTTAAGTAATTATTTGACTCGCCAAGGTTATTTAGTTCACGGTTTAGATTTATCTGAAGAAAGCCTCAAGATCGCAGAAAAATATGATGAGACCGGCAAAGTCCATTTTCACTACG
>Ga0206857_1018_pt1 | contig 46203 bp, 21 predicted proteins | sample Alteio_BWOrgCont_49_FD_152865 | JGI IMG/M metagenome (GOLD analysis project Ga0206857, IMG submission 152865) | Enriched cells from forest soil in Barre Woods Harvard Forest LTER site, Petersham, Massachusetts, United States -... | ecosystem: Environmental > Terrestrial > Soil > Temperate forest >...
CGAGGGCTTGTCTGCGCAGGCAGCAGACAGACTCATATCGACCTGCGAACGCTAAAGAAATTGGGTATTCACTCTAAAGTAAACAGCGCCAACGCTATGAGCCGTTTTCTCGCCGTTTCGCTTGATCTGAACGCGCAAAATGCAAAAAGCTTGCTCCTGACCATGAACTAGCTTGGCGAGGCATGGGCGTTGGGAGGATGAGCGCTATCGGGATTTACCGGCAGTCTGACTTTTCGAGGGCGAAGGCAAATCATTGATAGCTGCCATGGATTGTCGGAACCGTCGTCGTGTTGTGCCTGCCAATTTCCGAGGTCATTACTGGGAACACTCATTCTGGCTAGCGCCTTAGTCTCAACCAAGATTTTCAGGAGCTTAAGATGCGAGAAGGACACGAATCATGAATAACGAACAAATTCGACCGATCGTGAAACAGCAAACTGAAGTTTGTCTCGGGCGGAATCGTGCTGGTTGCGGTGGCGAGGTTGCTAATCGCCGGAGGCTTTGTCGAAGGGCTGATTTCAGGATGCTTAGCCGCTGTTCCCGGCATCCTTGGCCTCAATCTGTTCGTGATGGCGTACAGGAGCACCGCGCGCCGGTCCTGAGCGAAAAGTGAGCGTACAACTCAACGGACCCGCAGACGGGCGCCAAAGGTTGAAGAGCTCATCCGTAAGGAACTGGGAGCCGCCCCGCCGATAGCGTACACCGCGCGTACCCCCAATCAACTCGTCCAAGGGGATTGGAAAGTTTTATGGCTCGGCAATTTATGGCAGTGCGGAAATTCACTCTATTCGAGGCTCACTCGGAGATTCGCAGTGGCACATCAACCGCCAACGACTCCCCTGGCTTGGCGGGCGCATAGTACAGCGTCTGAGGTAAGGGGTCGTCCTGTGTCAATTTTTTCCCCCCGGTTCCTGCTATCTTTTCGGAGAGGCTATAGGGCTTCCCCGCCTCCCCTTTGGCCTCCAGTCGGTACGAGGCAGTTCTCGACTGCTTCTTCCACGTCGACACTTGCTCCGCAGTCACCCTTAGGCGATCACTCGAGATCTGCAGGCTTTCAATGGGTTTCGGACGGACTAAGATTGTGAGGGTTTCGTTTACTTGGTCCGGACGGCTGCGCTTGACCGTGAAGTATGGAGGGTTGTCATCGGACGCGGGGATCTCAACCACGGTTCCGCCGGTGACTCGATTGTTTCCTCGGCTCGTCCTCAGAGTCGGGAAGATCAGATAAGACTCGCCTTTGCCTCCGTCCGCGTATTCGTCGCAATCGATCACGTAAAGGTATCCTGTTCGCGCGGTCTCGATGCTGATTCGCACTTTTTGTCCCTCATGCAGCGGCGTTTCAATTGATACTCGCTCTGGTGTCCACTGGTGCGACTCGTTTTCCTCGTGGATCAAGGACCGCACCTCGGGCCGATCCCCTGGCTCGCTTGGCCGCAGACGCCAGAGAGTGATCCCGACCAGTCCATCGTCGTGCATCTTCGGCAAAGGCTTGGCCTTTCCCGCCGGACGTTGACTCAACAGGCTGCTATCCCACATGTCGCGCGTACGCACATCTTGCTCCGGCGGCGCCTCTTGTCCCGTGGTCGACCAGTTCATCAACAGGAGCGCTCCTAACAAAGCTGACGATCGGCTAAAGCGGAGATTGGGCACGTTCTGCCTCCATTTCTACTCGTGATCGAGCGTCACGAGATGCACGAGAATCTTCCCATGACCATCGACAGTTGTGGCGTGGTTCGAGTCATCCCCCCTGGATTCACCTGAAAACGGAACAGACTTAGCCAGGAACGACTTTACATATTGAGCTTGCGTCGCATCTCTAATCTTCCCCCGATCGTTGACATTGGCCCATTTCTTCAGAGCTTCCAGCTCCGGAAGCGCTTCTTCGCACCACACCAGCCACAACTTTTCGGTTCCCCGAGGCTTATCAAAGATGAACAATCCATCCCCCGGAATTCTGAGTTCGTGACCGGGAAGGAGCTCGGCCGAGCCGCTGTTGGCAGTTGGGGACGGAAACAGCGTGTTGAATGTCGGCGCTTGTTGAGTCGATGACGGTCCTTCGTTCAGAATGTACAGAAACCCAAGCTTTGCGCTGCTGAATATGATCTGTATTCCCTGGTCTGCTTTGAAGATCGTTCGCTCGTCCACTAGAGAGGCGACTCCATACGGTTTACCCTGACGATAGTTTTGGACAACGATGGAATAGCGTAATTCGCGATCAGGAGAGATAACGGCAAGGGATGGCTTGGCGGGAGGCTGTTGGTGTGACGAGATCCGAGAGCGTATGGCAATGATGGAAATGAAGAAAACTAAAGCGATGAACGAAACAGCCAGCCACTGCCACCGTTCTCGTCGTAGACCTGCCTGGAAGGGTGCTGGTCCTGCCTGGGAAAGCGTTTCCGTTGAAGTAGTCTTGTTCGAAAGCTTAACTACCATGAGGGCAGCAGAGACATCAGTCGCCTGTGCGAAGCGCTCTTGAGGGTCGCGTTGCAGGCAACGCAGGATGACTGACTCGAGGACCCGGCTCAGGTTAGGCTCAAACTTGCGCGGAGATGGCGCCGGTTCTAACAGTCTTTTGGAGGCAATGGCGAGTGATGTGCCTTCGAATGGTCGCACTCCGGTGACCATCTCATACATCACCAGACCGAGGGCATAGATGTCAGACGCAATCGTTGCTGGTCGACCATCGAGTTGCTCAGGAGACATGTATGCGACCGTTCCGGCCTGTGCTAGTGAAGTGGTCAAAGCCGTATCGGCCGAGGGACTTGCCGCCTGATACGCCAATCCGAAATCCGTCACGACAGCGCGGATGCCTGTTGGTTCTTCAACCAGCACAACATTGCCCGGTTTGAAGTCGCGATGAACAATTCCGGCGCCGTGGGCAGCAGACAGAGCGCTGGCCATTTGATGGATCAGAGGGAGCGCTTCAGCCATACCGAATCGCCCCTGACGTTGGATTTGTTCGGCGAGGGTTTCTCCGTGCAGAAACTCCATGCTGACGAATAAGATTTCTTCGCCTGTGTCGGTTGCGCTGGGCTGGTGGCGGAAGAGATCAAAGATGCGACAAGCGTTTGGATGGGTTACCTTTCGGGCCAGATGGACCTCGCGCTTGAGTCGGGCTATGGCGTCGGATCGATCATGAGCTTCCGGGCGTATCGTTTTAATGGCCAGACTCTCTCGCAGTTCAAGGTCTTCAGCTTCATAAACCTCCCCCATTCCGCCGGCAGCTACAAATCGAAGAATACGGAATCTACCAGCAAGAACTTGGCCCGTCTCAAATGTGGGCACGCGCCGCGGGACTCTTGGATTGGCGAAGGGAGCATTTGAAAGCATGCTTCCCGCTTGCTCGTACTCAGCCAGCAAGCGGTCTACCTCTTTCCGCACGATCGAATCTGCGCACTCTGTTTCCAGAAAAGCTGGACGCTTTTCTGCTGGGAGTTCCCGCGCAGCCGTAAACAGTGTCTTGACCGCCTCCCATTTGTCAGGGGAAATCTCCATGAGATTCCATCGCGAAGCAGCACCCCAGGTTGGTCGCCAATTCTACCCCAACTCTGGCAGTGTGGCCGAGTTCAACGACTTGGGCTGCGCCCAATCGGTCGGTAAAGCTTACACCGCAAACGGCAGGTGGCCGCTGCTTATTGGTGTTCAATCAGAATACTTGATCGACTGATTTCATCAACGGTTCAGGTACTGCGTGGTAAGCTGGCAAGCGGTCGTTGCGTCGTTGAGGCCCACGAGCCGTGTGGCCTTGTGATTCTGCATGTTGATACCGTGAAGCCAACATGTCTATCGGGCGCACATTCATTGCCGTTCTAGCATTTGCGAGTACCAGCCTGGTATTCGCTCAGACCACCGGGGCAAAACAACCCGATGTTTCCGGCAGCGTCAGCCCAAATCCAATCGGGAACGAAGCAATCGCGCTAACCAAAGCGGAAATCCTGACCGATGCGATGGGCGCAAACCTCGGCCCATATATAACGCAGGTCACGGAAGCGGTTCGCCAGAACTGGTACAGCATCCTGCCGCCGTCGGTATATCCGCCAATGCGGAAACAGGGCAAGCTGTCGATTGAATTCGTCATTCTCAAAGATGGCAAAGTGACCGACATGGTTGCGGACACGTCATCCGGCGACGTTGAGCTTGATCGGGCAGCGTGGGGAAGCATAACTGCCTCTGCCTTCCTGCCGCTGCCAACGGAGTTCCCCGGCCAGCAACTTAAGGTTCGGCTTCACTACTTTTACAACCTTGCGCCCGGCATTCCCGCCACGCTGCCGTCGAACGCGGTTGGATTTGGGAATCCCGTCGGGGTGCAGAGTCTTCTTGAAGAGGCGCGGAAGCAAACAGCCAAACGCGAGTACCAGTTGGCGCTCGCGTCACTCGGGCGGGCTCTAGAGTTAAGCCGTAGCCTAAAGGATCGGAACCGCGAAGTTCAGGCGCTAACCCAGCTCGGTGACGTCTACCACACCAGTGGCCAACCCGAGAAGGCGCTTGAATTCCTCAAGCAGGCATTGCCCATACTGCGGGAAATTGCCGACCGTCGCGGCGAAGCAATCACCCTGAATCGGATTGGCATCGTTTACAGAGATACTGGCCAACCACAGAATGCTCTCGAATTCTACAACTTGGCGCTGTCCATATTTCGGGACGTGGGTGACCACCGCGAAGAAGCAAATACAATGGTCAACATCGGCGGTAGCTACCGATCAATTGGGCAGTCGCAGAAGGCCCTGGAGTTCTTTAACAAGGCGTTTCCCATTTCACGGGGACTGGGAGACCGGAACCGTGAAGCATTCGCGCTTGAGGGCATCGGCGGCGTTTACGCAGACACTGGCCAGCCGCAGAAAGCGCTTGAATGCCTCAAACAAGCGTTGACCTTCGTACGGGATGTGGGCAACCGTCGCGAAGAAGCAGCCGTGCTTATCACCATCGGCGACATCTACCGAAGAACTGGCGAGCCGCAGAATGCGCTCGCTTTCTACAATCTGGCGCTGCCTCGCGCACGGGAACTAGGGGACCGTCGCAGCGAGGTAATGGCGCTGAATGACATCGGCTGGACTTACGCCAATACTGGCCAGCCAGAGAAGGCGCTTGAATTCACCAATCAGGCGCTGTCCCTCACACGGGAAGTGGGCGAACGTCGCGGCGAAGTAGACGGGCTGAATGAGAGTGGAGACATTTACCGGACAATTGGCGAGCTTCAGAAAGCACTCGAATTTCTCAATCGGGCATTGCTGCTTGCACGGGAACTGGGCTACCGTCGCGGCGAAGCCTATGCACTAAATGACATCGGTTTGGTTTACAGAGACATTGGCCAACCGCAGAAGGCGCTCGAATTCCTCAATCAGGCGCTCCCCATATTGCAGGAAACGGGAAACCATATCGAAGAAGCCAACACGCTGGACAACATTGGCAGCATCTACCGAGCAATGGGTCAGCCACAGAAGGCGCTCGAAACCTTCCGTCAGGCGTTACCCATTTCACGGGAACTCGGTGACCGACGCCGCGAAGCATACGCGCTTGAGGGCATCGGCGGGGCCTACAGAAACATGGGCCAACCACAGAAGGCACTCGAATTCCTCAACCAGTCGCTTTCCATATCACGCGAAATAGGCAACCGTCGCGAAGAAGCGTTCACCCTGGACATGATCGGTGAGATTCAGCGAGTAACCGGCCAACCGGAAGGCAGAGCAGATTCGCTGCAGCTGTATCTAACTTCGCTGCAGTTAGCTCAAATGGTCGGCGACCCCGATCTTCAAGGCGGAATCAACCGCTCCCTAATGAGGTACTGGACTGAAAAGAACGTTTCGCTCGCCATCTTTTTTGGCAAAGCTGCGGTGAATGACTACCAACAAATCCGCAGAAATATGCGCGGCCTCGACCAGGAACTGCAAGCGGGTTTCGCTCAGTCGAAGTCGCAAAGCTACCGCCAGTTAGCAGAGTTGCTCGCGCAACAGGGGAGGCTGGCCGAGGCCGAGCAAGTCCTGAACCTGCTGAAAGAGGCAGAATACTTCGACTTTGTGCGTCGAGACAGTGCGGAATCCGCCAGCCTCACACAGCACGCCGATCTCACACCTGTCGAGGCCGGGCTAGACAAGCGTTATCGCGGGATGGAAGACAAACTCGTCGCTCTTGGAACCGAGCGTGGTGTGCTGTTGTCGAAGAAAGATCTGACGCCCGAGGAAACCAAGCGGCTAACGCAATTGGATAGAGACCTGCAGGAAGGAAACTTAGCCTTTGAGAAATTCTTGAACGATCTAGAAGGGCAGTTCGCCGGCGCACCGGTAGCCAAGGCACAGATTGAGCAGTTGCGAGAGACGCAAGGTCTGATGGAAGATTTGCGGGAACTACCACAGGGCACCGTAGCCATTTATACCCTAGTGGGCGAAGACAAGTACCGCGCGATTTTGATCACGCCTGAAGTACAGAAAGGGTACGAATACCCGATCAAAGCCGCGGACCTAAACCGAAAGGTGCTGGAGTTTCGGCAGACGTTACAGAATCCGCTAATCGATCCTCGTCCTCTCGGGCAGGAGCTATACCAGATTCTGGTGGCAAGCCTGGCCAACGACCTGCGGCAGGCCAATACGAAGACCGTGATGTGGTCTCTGGACGGCGCATTGCGCTATCTGCCAGTAGCCGCGCTATATGACGGAAGCCAATATCTGGTCGAGCAGTATGCGATGAGTGTATTTACGCCTGCGAGCAATGCGCGGCTGAAAGACCGGCCGGACCGAAGATGGCAGGCGGCAGGCTTCGGAGTGACTAGAGCCTATGAGGGTGCTCCCGCGCTGCCGGAGGTGGCCGCAGAACTGTCGGGCATCATTGAGCAGAAGACCGGTCAGGGTGGAATCCTGGCCGGGGAGATCAAACTGGATGATCAATTCACCGAAGACATCATGCGCCAGACTCTGCTCAAACATTACGCGGTTGTACATATTGCCAGTCATTTCCGGTTCGAACCAGGGAACGAGACTGATTCGTTTCTTCTACTGGGCGACGGAAATCATCTCAGCCTGGCGGAGTTGAAGAGCTTGCCGAACTTGTTCGGGGGAGTGCAACTGCTGACGCTATCTGCGTGCAACACAGGCGTGGGAGACGCAAATGCGGACGGCAAAGAGGTAGAGGGATTCGGTGTGTTAGCACAGCGCAAAGGAGCAAAGGCGGTTGTGGCCAGTCTTTGGCCAGTGGTGGATGTGAGTACGAGCGCGCTGATGCAAGAGTTCTATCGTGTGCGGGAATCGTCAGAGACTACGAAAGCTGAGGCACTACGGCTAGCGCAACTGGCACTACTTCGAGGCACACTGAAACCCACAAACGTAACGTCTGCCAATCGCGCGCTAATGCACGAGCCCGTGAGGAAGGAAAGTGATCCCCAATCTCGCCCCTTCGAGAGTGACCCAAAGAGCCCATACGCGCATCCCTACTTTTGGGCGCCGTTTTTCTTGATGGGAAACTGGCTGTGACAGTTAAATCGTACCCAGAAAAATGGAGGTAACAGTCCATTTGCTCGTCCTCGACGAAAGAAGTTCAACGGAGACTAACTCCGCTCCGGCGGCTTTTCAGCTCTACCTCAGCACTGGCAGCCTTGGGCAGGCGGCTCACGGGGTCCTCTTATAACCAGTTTCCCATTAAGAAAAAAGGAGCCCAATAATACGGATGAGAGTATGGCGCCTTCGTGTCAAGCTGGAAAGCGGGTGCTTTCGATTGCTCCGGCTTCGGGAGTTCATCGTGCACCAGTGCGCGGTGGGAGCCACTCGCGGAGCCTTGCCCGGTGCCATGGAGAAGCGCCAACTGTGCTTGCCGGAGGGCTGCAGCCTTCGTCGTTCTGGATGATTCCCTAACTCGGTAGAACTCTTGCATGAACAGGCTGGTACTTGCATCGGCGACCGACCACAGACTGGCGACAACAGCCTTTGCCCCCTTGCGCTGCGCCATCACACCCATCCCTTCCACTTCCTTTCCGTCGCCGTCGGTGTCTCCTACGCCAGTGTTGCACGCCGACAACGTGAGAAGCTGCACACCGCCAAACAAGTTAGGCATGTTCTTCAACTCTGCCAAACTGAGATGGCTACCATCACCCAGGAGTAGATACGAGTTCCTTTCGTTCCCGGGTTGAAAAAGAAAGTGGCTGGCAACGTGAACCACGGGATAGCGCTTGAGCAAAGTTTCACGCATCGTATCTTCGGTGAAATAGTCATCCAGTTTTATTTCACCAGGAAGAATCCCATGCCCTGGGGTGTCGGCGATGATGCCCAATAATTCCGATCGTACTTCCGGTAATGCGGCCGCTCCTTCGTGGGACTTCGTCACCCCGAACCCGGCGGCTGTCCACCCCTGATCCGGCCGGTCCTTCAGGCGCGCGTTACTCGCCGGGGTGAACACGCTCAAAGCGTACTGCTCTACCAGATATTGCTTTCCGTCGTGGAGCGCGGCAATTGGAAGATAGCGGAGCGCCCCATCAAGCGACCACATCACTGTCTTCGCCCTTGCCAGCTCGAGGTCCTTGCTTAAGCCGCCTACGAGGACTTTGTAGAGTTCCCCTCCCATCGGTCGCGGATCGAGCCGTGGATTCTCGGCCACTTGGCGAAATTCCAGAATCATGCGATTCAGATCCGCGCTCTTGATGGGATATTCGTACGCTTTTTCCACGTCGGGCGTAACTAGAATTGCCCGGTACTTGTCTTCCCCAACGAGGGTATAGATCGCGACTGTTCCCTGAGGTAACTCTCGCAGATGCTCCATGATGCCCTGCGCTTCCCGTAACTGCTCTACCTTGGCGGAATCCTGAGCTTGTGCTCCGACATGTTCCGCCAAATCCGACATGAACTTCTCGAAGGCTGCGTTACCTGCAGCTACATCTCTATCGAGTTCGATCAATCGTCTTGTCTCTTCTGCAGTCAACTCCTTTTTGCTGACGAGTTCACCTCGCTCAGCTCCTGACGATACCAGCCTCGAGGCGATTTCATGGAAGCGTCTCCCCCAGATTTCTTCGGCTGGCTTTAAGGCCACCGTTTGGGCCGCCGGTGACTCTCCGCCTTCCCCTCGGACAAAGTCGAAGTACTCATCCTCTTTGAGAAGATGCAAAACCTGTTCCGCTTCCGCCAACCTGCCCTTCTCTATCAGGAGATCGACTAACATGTGATATGGCGATTCATTGGCTTTGAGAAAGCCTTTTTGCAAGTCGGAGGACAGGTTTCGAATATCAGATCGTATTGATTGAATGCGGTTCACGGCCTCCTTGCCAAAGAAAATGGCAACTTCGGGCTGGGAATTCGTGCGATAGTATCCCATTAACGACGCATAGATGGACGCCTGTAATGATGGGTTTTGTGCTTTCTGGGCAAGGCGCAACGCAGCAAGGTACCCCCCTAGCGAATTGTAGGCAGACGCCAGCCTCCATCGAGTGTAGGCCTCGCCCACGGGATCGTTGACTGCGAGTTCGATCGGAAGCGCTTGATTGTAGTATTCCCGCGCTTTGTCAATCTGCCCGAGTTCAGCGTAAACCGCGCCAATGTTGTGAAGTGTGGTGGCCTCGGCTCTGCGGTCGCCTACTTCACGATGGATCGGAAGCACCTGCGTGAGAACTTCTAAAGCCTTAGTCCGCTCCCCGATATCTCGGTAGACAATCGCAACATTGTTCAGAGTGGTCGCTTCTGCCCTGCGGTCCCCAACTTTCCGTTCAATCGGGAGAGCCTGATTGTAGTATTCCAGCGCCTTCTGAGGCTGACCAAGGTCTTGATAGACCTCACCGATTCCATGAAGAGTTAAGGACTCATTGGAGAGGCTATTCACCTCGCGCTCGATAGGGAGTGCCAGGTTATAAAAGTCCAGGGCTTTTTCAGGTTTTCCAATATCGGTGTAGACTGTTCCAATTTGATTCAGTGTAACGGCCTCATCGCTTCGCTTTCCAACCTCTCGCTCAATAGGCAGCGCCTGATTGTAAAAGTCCAGTCCCTTCTCCGGCTGTCCTGACGCTTGATAGTAAGCCCCGATGTCATTCAGTGTGACAGCTTCATCGCTGCGGCTGCCGACCTCCCTCTCGATTGGCAATGCCTTGTTATAAAACTCCAAAGCTGCTTCCGGTTGGCCTGATGCCCAATAAGCTTCGCCGATAGCATTTAGCGTTGTGCCCTCGCCGCCGCGATCGCCAAGCTTCTGCCGCGCCGATAGCGCCTGCTTTAGAAAATCGAGTGCCTTGGCTGGATCCGCGGCTGTGTAGACTTCACCCATGACGTAAAGTGCGTTGGCTTCCTCCGGTGCATCGTGCGCATCGCGTGACACTTGGAGAGCCTGGTTCAATACCTCCAGGGCTTTCTGTGGTTGGCCGGTGTCACTGTAGACCTGTCCCATCATGCTCAGAGTGCGGGCTTCAACGGAATGGTCGTGAACTTCCCGGCTGATGGGCAGCGCCTGACACAGGAACTCCAGCGCTTTAGCCGGCTGACCGATGGCACCGTAGGCTTCGCCGATCACGCTTAGTGTATTGGCTTCACCCCTGCGGTCGCTCAATTCGCGATAAATCAATAGTGCGCCCTGATCGTACTCGAGGGCCTTCTGTGTCTGTCCTATCTGCTTGGATAAGAGGCCGAGAGAAACCAGAGTCATCGCCTCGGCGAGTCGGTCATGTCTTTCCCGCGCTTGTTTCAAGTCGCTTTGATACTGGGAGACTTTCTGGGTGACCGTCGTCTGAGCGGCAACGGACGTACCTAGAACGCAGACTTCCCCGACTAGGACCGCAACAACGATGAGCGCTGACGACGCCGCTGCTTTCCGAGACATGTTGTCCACCAATTGTTTCGTATCTCCCTCTGATCCGGCGGGAGGCCAGTGTCGAAGAGCGTCCTTTCGGTGTGTAATTTGAAATCCGATTCCCCAGTGAAGGCCCCTCGGTGCTTGTCCCGCCTTGCAAATTGCTGACTTTGTCCCGAGTTCACAGGCGTGTAACCCAGATTCCGTGGGATCCTCTCGCGTAGGACCGAACCCTGACGTGTACCTAGACCTTAGCTCTTTGGAGGGCTGATTTTGTAGACTGCTCCGTAGCCCTGTGCGCCACCCTCATAAGTATTACCGTAAAGGTTGCCAGACGTGTCGCGAGTTAATCCGCCCTCTGGAAGGTCCCCGTCGGTGCCGCCGCCAAAGGTATAGAGTACCGTTTCGGAGCCAGCGGGACTCAGCCGAAAGACGACTCCGTTGCCACTTCCGCCCTGCCAAGTCGTGCCGTAGAGATTACCCGCCGAATCGCGTATTACGCCGGACAACGGCTGTGCACCGTCGACGCCACCGGTGAAGCTATAAAGAACACTTTCCTGGTTTGTGCTATTCAACGAATAGATGGTGCCTTCGCCATAGGCGCCGCCAAAACGTGTCGTACCGTAGAGATTGCCGGCCGAATCGCGAGTAAGATTGTCTCGCGGTGACGCCCCGTCAGTGCCCCCAGTAAATGTATACAGAGTGCTCAAGGTTTTCTTATTGAGATCGAATCTAAAAACGGTGCCAGCCCCGTATGCTCCGCCAATGTAAGTGGTGCCGTAGAGACCGGATCCCACAAGCAGGACGGTCGACAACGGCCCCCCTCCGTCAGAGCCGTTAGTGAAGCTATATAGGACGGTCTCCACTCCGGTCGCGCTCAATTCAAAGACGATCCCATATCCATAAGCGCCCCCGTAGTATGCAGTCCCATAGATCGTACCTTGGGAGGTCCTAGTCAGCACCGCCGTCGGTTGAGAGCCATCGCTAACGCCTCCCGCAAAACTGTGCAGCACCGTCTCGCTCCCAGCTGGACTGACCTCGAAGACCGTTCCTTGGCCGTAAGCACCACCGTAAAAGGTCGTGCCGTATAAATTGCCGCTCGCATCCATTGTCAGACCAGCGTGTGGGTTGGCTCCGTCCGACCCTCCGGTGAAACTGTACAGCACCGTCGAAACCCCTTTGCTGCTGATTTCGAGCACCGTCCCATAGCCGAATGCACCACCGTATTGAGTTGCCGTATACAGATTTCCTCCCTTGTCCAACACACCCGGGAATGGATAGGTCCCATCCGAGTTCGTCAGACTGTGGAGCACCGTCTCATTGTCGGCCTGCGAACTTGAGGAGTTCACAATCTCGGCTAAAGCCGCTGATTTGCTGGCTGCAAAACTCGCGCTACCGCTGTAGACTGCCGTGATGGAATTTGACCCAATGTTTAGGGCGCTGGTCGTCAGACTGGCGATATTACCGCTCACGGTAGCAACACCCAATGACACACCGCCATCATTGAAGCTGACCGTGCCCACGGCCTGACCTCCGTACTGCGAAGTGATCACGGCGGTGAAGGTTACGGACTCACCAATGGTTGCCGGATTCAGGTTAGAGCTGAGAGACAGCTTTGTCCCTTCCAGTCTGACACTTTGATTCAGCGATGCCAAACTGGCATTAAAATTCGAGTCGCCACTATAGGAAGCAGTGATTGAATTCGTACCTCCCATCAGCGGAAGAACCGACAACTTTGCCACCCCACCACTCAACGACGCTGTGCCGAGAATGGTCGGGCCGTCACTGAAGGTGACCGTGCCAGTCGGCGTGCCGCTGAATGCGGAAGTGACATGTGCGGTGAATGTTACATACTGTCCAAAGGTCGAAGGATTCGGAGAGGAAGTTAGTGTAGTCGTAGTTGTCCCGACAGAAAGTGTCGCGAAGCCCGACTCTTGTCCGCCGCAGGTCAGAGCATAAATATAGGTTCCGGGTGCCGAGGGTGTGAGCGTCGCAGAACCTGCGTAGGCGCCGCTGGTGAGTGAGCCGACTTGGAGGCCTGTCCAATTATCCGCACTCGTCTCGCCCCCCTGCACGAAAGCGTAGCACTGTTGCATCGTTGTGGAGAACGCGTTGGATACGCTCCATGTGAGCGTCACCGAACCCCCAAGCTTTATAGTGGAAGAAGACAGTGATAGCCGGACTGGAGCAGCCAGCGGAGGCAAAGCAGTCAGTGTATAAATCGTTCCACAACCGTTACCATTGCAATCGTTCGTGTCGCCGCCATCGCCAGGACCGTAGAACTTGCCGTCAGCGCCCTGAATCAGGGCTCCATTTGGATATTGGGCATCGGTTGCGCTAAGGTCGAAGTAAGTCGTGTAGTTGCCTGAAGCCGTTATTTCGAAGATCGTCGAGGAGTATTCTCCGTAAAAATTGCCGTCAGTCCCAAGCGTAAGAGGGTAGATAGTGCCGGGGAGCGTGCCGCCGGCACCGAAAGTGTACAGCGTGGTGATTGCACCTGACGGAGACACGTCAAAGATCGTGCCGTCGACGGTGGTATAACCGGATACTCCTCTTTGCGCGCCATAGTAGTTGCCGTTGATACCTTCAATGAGTGGGCTGGCATAAGCTAGAGCGCCCCTTGAAACACAGGTTTGACAGATTCTTACTCCTCCGCCTCCGCCACCCCCTTGATTTACGACAATGTCAGCGACGGGCCCTGAATGGGAATCGCCCATATCACTGAATGTAGTACGCCGGTCTCCGCTAGAGAAGACCAAGTTCCTCTGGCGCGCGCTTACGTCGTCCCTTCTTACGCTCTCGCCTCCATCGCTCTCCCCGGTGAATGTATATATCGTTGTCAGGCTTCCCGAGGAGGTGATGGAGAAAATGGTGCCACATACACAAAAAGACCCGCCTCCGGCTTGCGTCGCACCATAAAAGTTGCCGTCGCTACCCTGCACGAGGCCCAAAGGGAGACTACCGTCCGCCCCTCCCGAAAACCAATAGAGTGTCGCCAGGCTTCCGGAAGGCGTTAGTTGGAAGATGCTTCCGTACCCATAGGACGTAATCCCGGCGGTCGTGCCGTAGAAATTTCCATCGCTGCCTTGAATCAGACTGACTGGAAAGGCTCCGTCAGTCCCGTCAGTGAAGCTGTATAAAACGGTAAACGTGCCCGATGGTGTGATACGGAAGATCGTGCCGCAGCCGATGATGTTGCCGCTAGGATCCTGGCAGTTGGCGGAGTCGTTCCCCAGAATGGTTGTGCCATAGAAGTTGCCGTCGCTGCCCTGAATAAGCTGATTGGGATATGCGCCGTCGATACCCCCGCTGAATTCGTAGAGAGTGGTGAAACCTCCCGACGAAGTAAGTCGAAATATTGTGCCGCAGCCAATTCCCTGTTCGCAAGGCGCAGTTGTAAGACTGTTTCCGCCAAACACCGCCGTCCCGTAGAAATTGCCGTCGCTACCTTGGATCAATGGATTCGGACTTGCGCCGTCAGATCCCCCCGTAAATGCATACAGGATCGATTGCGTAGTGGTTTGTGCTGACAACACTGATTGGGAGAAAGCCAGAATGCATAAAGAAGCGATCACAAACCTGGGGAATGCGCGAGTCATTGATTCGACCTCCCAACGGTCAGATACGAAAGTCTGTAATCGGCCCCGAGAAACCGAGAGAGTAAGGCAAAATCCAGCAAACCGGCCGTGCGACAGAGGAATGCCGCCGAAGTGGCGGTATTGTAGCGTTCGAAGAACGAGATGGCAAGAATCAAATTCTGCGCCTTTCCCGCGGAAAATTTCGTTGTGTCTCACCTCTCATCTCCAGCAATTGGATATCCGCATCCGCTCACAACCAGCGCAGTCGAAGGCTGACGACTGACGTGCCGGAAGTCATACTCCTGCGTGCGAGACTAGCCGAGCACCATTCCCAGGTTGAGTCCCCCATCCGGACCATATCCGCCATCGACACAGAGCTACCCGACCTGCGCTCGCCGAACCAGAACCTTTGTCCTCCCGCACCTATTCAGTGACCCTATTTTCATTCGAGTGTCGCGCAAGAAGGTGAGGGCAGAAGTCAAAGCGTCCTCGAGGTGGATGACGATGAAAAACCTGCGAGTCGCGAAGTTGGCCGTGGGGTCATTGGTGCTAGCTGGGCTGAGCCTGGACATCCCGAGCGCCTTCGGCTGGCAGGCATCACTGGTGCCAAAGTCCGAGACCTCAACGGGGCGGGAGACTCACAAAGATCTAGCCCCTTTGGAGCGGATCCGCGTATCGAACTCGGCGCTGGCCGGCCGGCCCGACAAAGCATCGGCCACATGGTGGTGGTCGCCAGCCCCAGCCGCACCGCGTCCGCCAGTGGTGAAGTCTTCTTCACCAATTCCTTTGCCGACCATGTCACCGAGGGCGACATTACCGGCGGTGAAGATCCGGTTGTCCGGCAGGCTGCCGTTGCAGCCTTAGGTCACATGAACGGCACCGTCCTGGCCATTGAGCCGAGCAGCGGCCGCATTCTCGCCATGGTCAATCAGAAACTCGCTCTCTCCGGCGGTGCGCAGCCCTGCTCGACTATCAAGTTATCAGTGGCGTTGGCGGCGCTGAGCGAAGGCATCATCACCAAAGAAACCAAAGTGAAGATCGGGTCCAGCTATCAGATGAACCTGACGACCGCGCTGGCGCGCTCGAACAACCAATATTTCGAAACCCTGGGACGCGAACTCGGTTTTGAGAAAGTCCAATTCCACGCACACCAGTACGGCCTCGGCGAGCTAGCGGGGGTCAATATCTCGGGCGAGCAACCCGGCATCTATCCAGCGGAAGAGGTTTCCCCGAAGCTGGGTGGCATCGGCAGAATGTGCAGCTTCGGCGAAGGTATTTCCATGACTCCTCTGCAACTCGGCGCGCTGGTCTCTGCAATCGCCAACGGCGGCACGCTCTATTACTTGCAGCATCCGATCAGTCCGGAGCAGGCTGTCAGCTTCCAGCCGGTGATTAAACGGCAATTGGACATCGCACCCCTCATCGGCCAGATTTCCGATGGATGGCAGGAGCCGTGAACTACGGCACCGCTCGCCGGGTACGCTACACCTTCAATGAGGAAGAAGTTCTTGGCAAAACTGGAACCTGTTCTCGTGCGGGCACCCGCTTCGGATGGTTCGCTTCCTATGCCAATACGGATGTAGGACGGATTGTGGTCGTGGTCTTCCTGCAGGGCGGGACGCCAACTTTTGGCCCCAAGGCCGCGGAGATTGCCGGACGGATGTATCGCCGTCTGTACGACCACCAATTTTTTGCGGCCAGGCCAGCTCCCATGACCATCACCGCGGCAGCGCGGTCGATTAACGCGATACGGTAGTCTTGCGACCTGACACCACTAGAAGTTCGGCCCGTTCGCGCAATCAGCCTAGCCGTCTAGAGACTTGATTCAGCGTGCCAGCCCCCGTTTCGTTGCCTCCAGTTGCTTAACTACTACTTCGTTCTTAGGGTCGAGCTTCTGTGCTTCTTGGTAGTCTCGCAGAGCGGACTGATAGTTGTGCTTGTTATAAAGGACATTACCGCGGCCGATGAGAGCTCTTGTGTCGTGCGGATTCAGCTGAATGGCTGCGGTATAATCCTGTAAGGCTCGATCGTAGTTTCCTTTGTGGCTGAACAAAACTCCACGATTGACCAAGGCCGGTTCATCTTGGGGTTGGAGACGGAGAGCCTCAGTGTAGTCTTGAACCGCCCTGTCATCTTTTCCTGCGCTCGCGAGGCAGAAGCCGCGGTAAGCAAACAAATAATAGAGCTTCGGTATCGTTTCTTCGGGAATCTTTCCAGCGCGAGAGTTCGCGGTCAGTTCATCCGAATTTACAAGAATCGCTTCAGTGAGATCCTCTACTGCACGATCATAGAGCCCCTTCCCGGCGAGTGCTTCGCCACGGTAACTCAGCGCTAACCCGAATCTTGGCCTCAGCAGAATAGACTCGGTGCAGTCTCGAACGGCATCGTCATAGTAGCGAATCGCGTTCAGAGCAACGCATCTGCTCGCGAAAGCTATCGCGTCGCTCGGATCTAACGCTATGGCCTTGTTCAGATCCTGGATAGCCGCATCAATCTCACCCTTCTCAAGGTGGTCACTGCCGCGGACCCGGAGGGCAAGCGCGGAGTCAGGTTGGAGTCGAATGGCTTCGCCAAGATCGTGGATGGCAGCATCGTATTTGCCAAGACCGCTATAAGCGTAAGCTCGTCTTCTAAGGGCTTCGGGATCTCTTGGATTCATCCGTACAGCTTTGCTATACGCTTCACCGGCCCTGGCGTAGTCCTGTTGTTTATAGAACTCATCACCTTGCGCCAAAGGATTTTCGCGCGGATGTCTGAAAATCAAGCTGACAAGGAACACTATGACGACGATGGCTGCTGCCCCGAGGGCAATCCGAACTGGGATTGACTTGATCCCTCGCCGCGCCGGCCCGGCAAGGGAAGCGGAATCCGTGGCCGTCGGGTGGCCTGGCTCAAGATTCGGATTCGACCTTACTGGCTGATCGACAGATTGCGGGTGCTGATCCGATGATTCCGAAATCAGGGCGCCTGTTGAGGCAGAAAGCGTTGCCGCTGGAAGGATGCTGACATCAAGTTCGCGCAGGAGTTCCCTGACGTTGCCTGGTCGATGGTCACGGTCCTTAGCCAATAGCCTAGCGAAGAAATGATCCAAAGGCAGTTGCTTGAGCGCAGGATTGAATCGACTGGGAGGAGGCGGTTCGTCATGCAGATGGGCGCGCATCCATCCTTCCGTCGTGTATTCGTCGAAGGGCAGCCGGCCCGTGATCATCTCGTAAAACGTGATTCCTAGCGAATACAAGTCAGCGCGTTGATCCAGTTCGTCGCTCCGCATGCCGCTCCACTGTTCTGGGGCAGCGTAGCACGGCGTCAAGAGGAGTCCCCCGCTCAAAGAGAGCGAGCCGCCCTTCATGGCGACAATGCCGAAATCCGCAACTTTAGGCATTTCCAGCCCGTGCGAATCTGTGCCTAATAGGATGTTCTCAGGCTTGAGGTCTCGGTGTACCAATCCCTGATCGTGCGCGGCTCCGATGCCTTCCGCGATGCCTCGAAAAATGCTGAGCGCGCGCGGAAAAGGCAGAGGCGCTTTCGCGGTCTCGATCAACTTTCGAAGGCTGGGTCCTTCAACGTATTCCATGACGATGAAAAGGCTACCATCATCCGCCTGATCGAAATCGCTTACTTGGACCACATTCCGATGCTGCAACCTTCGGGCTGCTCTCGCCTCCTGACGAAAGCGCTTCACGAAACTCGGGTCGCCCAGAAGATTCGAGGCCATGACCTTCAACCCCATCACTTCCTCAAGGCCCAGGTGCTGCGCCTTGTACATCGTTCCCATACCACCCTGACCGATCTTGGCAAGAATGCGATATTTGTTACGAATCAGAGTACCGGGCGACCATTCGCGGATTTCGATGAGAACCGCACCGTCTGTTGGGCATGTAGCGTGCTCATCGGGATAAGCGGTATCGCACATCGGACACTGCTTCACTGAGTACCTCCTTCCTCCCAGGTTCCAGAAACGGGAAGCAAATATACACCCGAAGTCTCCGCCTGTGCGGATTACCGGCCGCACCTCGTCGCCACCTCGAAGTCCTGAACACAACTTCGGGGCGTCTGAACTCCTATCCCGCCATGACCCCATTTTCTACGGCGTGTCGCGTTAGTCAGTGAAGGCAGAAAACGGAGAGCAAAACAACTCTGGATTCGCCGAAGAATCGCGCTATCAGCGCTAAAAACAGGAGACGGTCATGAAAAACACGAAGAAAATGATGAGCTTGATTTTGGTTGCGATGGTCTGCAGCGCTAACTCCTTCGCAAAAGAAAAACCCAAAGCTCCGGTGAGCACGGAAGTCATCCGATCGCTGGATTGGGCCTCAGACGCGGAAGGCTATCCCAGCCTTCAGGTGAGAGCGGAATGCTTTCAGCGGGATGCCAAGCACTTCACTTGGCGAACCACCCTGTTCAACGGCAGCGACAGCGTGCTGGAAGTGCGGGGGAAAGGGAAACCCGTTGACCTCGATCCTCAGGCAACCGCAGACGCTGGTTCCACCGACGTCAAGAGTTGCGATAAGCCGCTGGTGATGAAGCTGGACGCACGAGTGAAAGGGGAAAAGCAGCACTTTGAGATCGCGTATACGGATGGGTCGGTTGTGGCGCGAGAGAAGCAGGCGAAGAACTGGGGAGGTTTCGCCATGGCGTTGGCGATGGCAGGCACGACCGCGGCAGGTATGCAGGCTTCAAATCAAGCTCAGTTTGGGGCAACGGCTGCGCTGCGGAGCGCAGGTGCGGCTCGGGCGGATCAGATGGCTCTCGTCCAGAACGCGTTGTCGCAGGCCGGAGGTGGGCAGGAAGAGGATGACCAATCGGATGCGTCCGATGACTCTTCCGACCCACAGTAGGGTGCGGGACCAGATAGCCGAAAAAACTCCCCTGCTGCGGCAGGGGAGTTTTTTCTTGAGTCGACCTAAGAAAAATGACCCCGGATTTGCCCAAACGTCGCGCTTAACAGTGAGCGCGAAGAAAAACGAGCGCCAACAAATTCAGGAGGCAGTTATGAAAAACACAAAGAAAGTGCTGAGCTTGATTGGTCTACTGCTGGTGGTAGCTGTTCCCAGCTACGCCCAGAGGACCTTCCCAGTACCCACCTACCATCCACCGGCACAGACTTATCATCCTCCGGCACAGACCTATCACCCACCGGCACAAACGCACCGTCCGCCGGAACAAACGCCGCGGCCGGCTGCACAGCCGACACCGCATCCAGCAGCACAGACACAGCCACACCCGGCAAAGCAACAGCCTGCAGCGCAGGGGACAACCGGCTCGACACCGCAACCACAACACCAAGCCTCACAACCGCGCCCGCCCGCTGCCCCTTCTCGCGCAGAAGTGCAGAAGCAGGAGAAAGCCCAGGCTCGCGCGCAGAGGGAACAACAGAAACAGAATCAAAAACAGCAGAAGGAGCAAGCTCGGCAGCAAAAAGAACAGCAGAAGCAACAGAAGAACAATCAAAAAGCCGCAAAGCCAGCCAAGGATTCCAAGCGATCTGAGTCACGTGACGTTGCCAAGGCGCCCGCCACGGCGTCCGGCGACTCGAAGGCAACATCCTCAGCCAATGCATCCGAAGCCCGGATTCAACAGCTCAATTCCGCCCGGTCAAACATGAGCGGAATTAACCGCAAGCCGCTGCCGGCTGGTGAACTGACCGTTCACTCCAACGGTCGTATGACATTGAACGCCGACGGTGGCCGGCAGTACGGACTTCGTTCGAATGGCACCGTCGCTTCCTATAGCGACAGGGAGAAGACGGTCAGCTTCGACCAACGCGGAAAAGTTGGCTCCATCCACACGGCCAACATGGACATCCACAACGGCGCCCACGGTCAGCGCACCATCATCAGCCGCCGGGCCGATGGCAGCAAAGTCGTGAGCATCGGCCGTCACAGCGGTTATGTGGAGCGCAACGTCGTTATGAACAACCGAACCTACGTGCAAAGGACCACGGTCATCAATAACCGCGTCTACACTCGCACCTTCGTGGGCACCAGCTTCGGTGGCGTGGCTTTCGTTCCCCCGGTGTTCTTCGCTCCTCGGTTCTACGGCTGGGCTTACTACCCCTGGGCCGCGCCCATCAGCTTTAGCTGGGGATGGTTTGGTGCAACCTGGTACGTTGGACCGAATCCTTACTTTGTAGCCTCGCCCGTGTATCCCAGCGCGGCATTCTGGCTCACCGATTACACAATCGGCGAGACGCTGGCTGCCGCCTATCATCTGCGTCACGACGCCGAAATGGCCGACGAAATGATGGACGATGAAAGTGCCGAGGCCGACTCGGCCGACGTCAATACATCTGCCGATGGGGAAGCCGAGGCCAGCTCGGACCCGAGCTCTGACCAGCCGGATACTCTCCTCGCTGACGTTGCCACACCGATCACTCCGGAGGTCAAGGCAGCGATCGCCGAAGAAGTAAAGCAGGAACTGGCCAGCGATAACGTCCACGCGGTCAATCCGAGCCAAGCCAGCTTTGACTCACTGCCTTCGGTCCTCCGCCAACCCAACCACGTCTTTATCGTGTCGAGCGATCTCGACGTGACCACCACCGACCAACAGTTGTGCGCCCTGCAGGCGGGAGACACGCTGCAGCCAATGTCGCCCGCTGCCGCCGACTCCGGCTTGGTGGAGCTGCGCGTAGCCAGCAGCAAGCGCAGGGATTGCCCCGCTGGAGTTCGGGTCAACGTCTCGTTGACAGATCTCCAGGAAATGCAGAACAGCTTCCTGGCGCACATCGAGGAAGGCTTGGGCAAGCTGCACGACAGCCAAGGTAGCGCCGGTTTGCCGAGCGCACCCCCGGACGTAGTTGCGGCGCCACCCCGTCCTGCGATGACTGGTCTTGATTCAGTGGCGGCTGCGGATTCGGCGGCCATCCTCGATCAGGAGAGAGAGCAGGCCGACCAGGCCGAAAGGGAGGCAGCTAAAGGGGCGTTCTGAGCGAAGAAACGAAGAAAGACTGAGGAGGAAATACTTAGGCAGCATCTCATAAGGATGCTGCCTTCTTTGTCTCGATTAGCCTCCAACAAGTAGAAGCAGAGCCCGTACACCAGGAAAATGTGAGGACCCGCCTTTGAAGTGCGGTATCCGAAAGCTGTCGACCTATTGAAGAGCGACGATGCTTGATCCGCTCGTGGATCGTGGCTTTCAGAAACGTTCTCATATACGCAGATATCATCGTTTCGAAACGCGCCGGCACGGAACGTGTATGCGAAAGTAAGAAGGCTAACTTCATCCTGGAACGCTTTCATTGTTCGATAAAACTGCCCCTCACTATCCCCCCGCTTCGTGATCGATCACTTTCATCTCTCCGTGGAGCCAGGCTTTGGCCACACTCCAATCCCGCTTCACGGTCTTCGGAGATATACCCATCAGCTCGGCCGTTTGTTCCACGGTGAGTCCGCCAAAAAAACGTAGTTCCACGATCTTGCCCTGCCGCTCATCAAGCTTGGTCAGCCGTTCGAGAGCTTCATTTAGTTTGAGAAATTCCTCCGACTGCTCGGGAGCAAACACCAGGGCCTCATCGATGGGAACCGGCTTCTGGCCTCCGCCCCGCTTGTCTCGCATATGCCCTCGGGCGTGGTCGACCAGAATTCTGCGCATGACCTGCGCTGCGATCCCGAAAAAATGAGAGCGGCTTTGCCAATCGACCGACCGCTGCTCGACCAGCTTGAGATAGGCCTCGTTCACGAGAGCAGTGGGCTGCAAAGTGTGGTCTCCGCGTTCGCGCCGCATGTAGGCCCCCGCCAGCCGGCGCATCTCCGAATAGACCAGGGGAATCAACTTGGATGCAGCTTCCTGATTGCCTTTCGTCAGTTTCGCGAGGAGGATCGTCACCTCACCACGATCTGCTTCCATTGATCTTCTCCTCAGCTCCGTCGATCAACCCAAGCCATCAGTTGGGACGACATTCTACCCCAATTCCCAGCTGTGCCGGCCGAATTCACAGGGATGCGAGCGTCGATGACCCGCTTTTCTTTCGCCTGTCGCGTTAGTGAGTGAAGGCAAAAACAGGCTTCGGATAGTTCGCCGAGAGGAGATCCACCATGTCAGCCAAGACTCTTGCATTCGACCCTAACCGAAAAGTTCCACCTCGCCATTACACCCCGATCGCGATGCGCGGCCGGCTACTCCAGATGCCGTCGCGAGCAACCGAGAGAGTCTCCACCTCGGCATCGGCAGCAGGGCTCAATTGGCGCGCGGTCACGCCAATCCAGGGTCGGCGGTAGGGGTAACGGCGTCGCGCCTAGAGAAGACTCCCGGCGCGTCGCTGTTCGCGATCCGCAACTCGCTTTTATGGTGTCCGCACTGATCTTCAAAGCGGACAGTGGCCGAATTGATGTGGGAGAACCTTGTCGTGGATTTGATTTAAATGGTCCCCGACGATGGGATTGTCCAGTCTCTAGCTCTGAATATGCAACTCTCGTTTTGGCGGGCGAGCGGAAGCATAATGAAAGCAAGATCTGGGGCACAAAGCGGAGCACGATAACTGCCGAGGCCCTTAGTCCGACGTAAGCTCTTGAAAACGAGTGAGGCAGCGAGAAATGATGCTTTTTGCTAAACCGTTGTACGGGCTAACACCTGTACCGAGGGTTCGAATTCCTCCCCCCTGAGGCCCGGGGCGACGGTTCGATCTTCTGGGCAGAAGAATCATCCAACTCTTACCAGCCAAGCAACGGTAACTCCGTGAATCTTTTCGGCGCTTCGCCGAGGTCTATCGTCACAAACGGAATAAAGGGGTCAAAGATTGTAGACGATTTTGTAGCGGTCGAAGCACCCTGGATCAATCAGGTTCAATAGAGATTGGAAGTGTGGCGTCAACTCATTCGACACCAAACCCTTGCGAACTGCAGAATTCAGTAGAGTTCCACAACTGCCGGAATCTGGTTCGGGACCAGGGGGTCGGAGGTTCAAATCCTCTCTCCCCGACCAATTTTATCCCATTCAATTCAATCTACGAGTTCGAAGCTCTCGGCCCCGGCAGGTCGTTGTTCCCAAAGCAAAGCAGCCCCGCATTCTGCGGGGCTGTTTTTGTTTTCAGTCGTTAATATCACTTCCCGGTTCCATTCAGGGCAATGTACTGTGGGCTGTTATTGGCACTGTCAAAGATACCGTAACTCCCTGGTTGCGGGCCCGTCGACTGTGGAGAGAACGAAAACGAGATCGTGCATTTGCTTTTTGCCGGAATGCTGGTGCCGCAGGTATTAATAACGGGATACTCAAACGAAGCTGCACCCGTTAAGGAGTAGCCTTGGATACTCAGCGCGGTGGGCAGGTTGTTGGTAATGGTTACAACCTTCGGGGCGCTAGTGGTTCCCACCGTTTGAGGAGCAAAGGTCAGGGAACTGGGCGTGAACGTCAACTGAACTTCGCCGGTGCCCTTCAGAGAAACGGTCTGCGGGCTGCTGCTGGCGGCATCGGTCACGTTCAACGTCGCCGTGCGTGAGCCCGTTGCCGATGGCGTGAACGTCACCGAGATCATGCATTTCCCGTTTGCCGGAACAGTGCCGCCGCAACTACTGGTCGGGGCAAAATCGCCCGAGTTTGCGCCTGTGACGCTAAGGCTGATGCTCAGCGGCGTCGGCTGGTTATTGGTAAGGGTTACAACCTTCGCGGCACTCGTGGTTGCGATCGGTTGAATTGGAAAAGTCAGGGCAGTGGGTGTCCACGTCACCGGCACTTCGCCGGTGCCTGACACAGATACGGTCTGCGGGCTATTGTTGGCGCCGTCGGTTACGTTCATAGTTGCCGTCCGAGTGCCTGTCGCCCTTGGAATGAAGATCACCGAGATCGTGCATTTGCTCTTCGTTGGCACGGTGCTGCTGCAGGTCGTGGCCGGGACAAAGTCAAGCGGGTCCGCCCCCGAGAAGCTGATGGCGCTAAGGCTCAACGCCGTCGGCAGGTTGTTGGTGAGGGTTACGACCTTCGCGGGGCTGGTTGTCCCGATGGCCTGTTTGGCGAAGGTCAGCGATGCTGGAGTCAACGTCACCTGGGCCACGCCGATTCCCGTTAGAGAAACAGTCTGCGGGCTGTTGGCGGCGCCGTCCTCAAAAGTAAGCGATCCTGTAACCGGGCCCAGCGCTAGTGGTTCGAATACGACCTCGACCGTGCATTTCGCTTTGGGGGCCAGAGTGCCTCCGCAGCTTGTGGAAAGGAAGCCGAAATCGGTGCTCGTGCTGAAGCTGTTGATAGAGAACGGCGCCGTCCCGGTATTGGTCACGGTCACCGTCTTGGCCGCACTGAGCGCTTCGACGGCCTGATTGCCGAAGTTCAATGCCGCAGGCGTCAGCGAAAGCGTCGTCGTCGTCGTCGTCGAGTTCTGCAGTTGGATGTTGACGCCGCTACCCGTGCCTACGGCAAAGTCCATCAGGCCGTCTCGATTGAAGTCGGCGGCCAGCAGGCCAACCGGCGACCCGCTCGTCGATAGTACGGTCGAAGGCTGGAAAGTGCCATCCCCGACGCCCGCGAGAATCGTCACTTGAAATGAATCGAGATCGCTGACGGCTACGTCGAGCTTGCCATCGCCATTGAAGTCCCCGGCGACGATCGTGTAGGGGAACGAGCCGGCGGGGTAATCCACGTGTGGCTGGAAAGTGCCATCCCCGTTGCCCAAAAGAATCGAGACCAATCCCGGCCTGCCGCAAGGCGTTGAAGTGCCACAACTGTCCGCAACCGCCAGGTCGAGCTTGCCGTCGCCGTTGAAGTCTGCAGCGACAACCGACAAGGGCGCGAGGCTCGTATCGTAGTCTACTTTCGGCTGGAACGTTCCGTTGCCGTTGCCCAGAAATACTGAAACTGTATCCCCAGCGAAGCTGCCGAAATTGGCGACCGCTATATCGAGAATTCCGTCGCCGTTGAAGTCGCCTACCGTCATCTGTCCGGGGCCTGCATTGGTTGCAAGGGTCGCGGGCGGCTGGAAGAAACCATCGCCATTGAAGGTTGCATCTCCATTGCCGAGAAAAATGGAGATGGTGCCCGCAGTCTGATTTACGCAGGCCAAGTCCAGTCTGCCGTCTCCATTAAAATCTCCTACCGCGAGATCCCACGGACCAAGTCCGGCGACGCTGATGATTGAGTCGACGTGAAATGTGCCATCTCCATTTCCCTGTAGCACATAGATACCGGTGTCACTGTCGCCCACGGCGATGTCGAGCTTGCCGTCACCATCGAAGTCGCCCGCGACCAGAGTCGACGGCCCGGCGCCGACCTGGTAGGGCACGGGAGATTGAAATGTTCCGTCGCCGTTGCCCAGCATGACCAGGATTTGATTGTTCGTTCCGTCGGCCACCGCCAGATCCATGATGCCGTCACCATTAAAGTCTGCCGCAATGTTTCTTTGCGGGGACGCGCCGGCTGTCAAAGTTGACGAGTTGAAGGTGGGTGCCGAGACAGGGCTGGTGATCGAAAAGAACCGGGTGTTGGAGGTTCCGCCGCCAGGGCTCGGGTTCACCACCGTCACCACTGCCGTGCCCGCTGCAGCGACGTCAGCGGCAGTGATGGTCGCCGTGAGTTTTTCGCTGCTTAGGAAGGTCGTCGCACGGTGACTGCCGTTCCAATTCACTCCGGCTCCCGATACAAATCCCGCGCCTTGCACAGTGAGCGTGAATCCCGCGCTGCCGGGCAGGGCAGTATCAGGAACCAGCGCCTGGTCGATGTGGGGTACAGGGTGTAGTGCGGCGAGACGAACGAAACCGATATATTGAGAGGCCCCGGGCGGCAGGGTCATACCGACGATCTGGTCGAAGTCGTTGATATGGTAGGCGAACGTGTAGCCGGTAGTGCCCGGATAATCGAGCTGCGCGAAGGTGCCGCTGCTGTCAAGAAATCCATGCGGCGTCCCACCTTGAAATGTGTAGCCAACAATCTCACCGAGAGTATTTATTCCAATACAAAATGTGACGGACTGACCTGGGACATCGATTGTGCTGTAGGTTACTTGATTGTCCAAAAATCCGTGACTATTGCCGGAACTATCAACGTAATAACCCACGACTTGCACTGCATCATTGATGCCAAACGAAAGGGTATCCGCGGCTCCGGGATAGCTGACGAGAAATTGCTCGCCATCAAGGCTGGTGAATCCGGCTATGTTGGAAATAAAGTCGAAGTTGTTGATGTCTCTGGATTCGCCGTTGGTCGCACTGAATACCCCTCCCACGCCTCCGGTGAGGAGAAACCCAACGTTGCCGTCGTGAAGGCCGACGATGTCACCGGCATTATTAATCGCCCAGGGCACAGTGGTGGTGGCCCCCGGATAGTCGAACGAAGTGTATGTGCCTGCGTTGTACAGAAAGCCGTGGGCGTTGCCGTTTCCATCCAACCATGAGCCGACGATCTCTCCGAAGGCATTGATGCCGTGAGCTTCAGTCTCGATGGCCCCGGGGAAAGTGATCGGTATATAAGTTATAGGCCTACGAATCTGAGCTTTGAGCGGCGCAGTAGAGGCGATCAAGAAAGTGAGCACGATCAATGCAGTAGCTACAGACCGGGCGTGCCGGATCGGGGATAGGAGGACGTTTATCGGGAGTGATGTTCGTGGCATGACATCTCCTTAAGGCGCGTGATTCTGATTTAGGAAGGCAGTCGATCATCCGTGGTCCGGGCGGTGAGCAACGTCCGGAGAACCTGGAGTTCGCCCTACTACCTGTTAAAACGGAGGAACGGGAAGAACTAGCTCATAAGAGTGGGCCGGAGTCGATCGCGGTTGGGAGATGCGGCGCTTTGATGTTTTCGCGATTGCAACCAGTTCTGCCACGCTGTACCATCAGGGCCAAGCCCTTCCCCCGGCCCGTAAGTTGGGGCATTCGCCAATTTCGGCCTTTCTCGCAAGGTTTGACTTGATCGCAGTTCGGGGCTAGGCTCTCTAGCCAAAAGGCGCGCTGCTCGGCTGCTTGGGGGATGCTGTGGGGGAAACACCTTCTCGGGACGGGGTCACTGAATTATTGTCTCGCTGGAATGACGGGGACATCGAAGCCAGGGACGCCCTGATTCCCTTGGTCTACGACGAACTGCGCCGCGTGGCCAAGAAGAACCTCGCCGGCCAGCGCAGCGATCACACTTTGCAGGCAACCGCTCTCGTCCATGAGGCCTACCTTCGCCTGGTAAACCGCAAGGCCGCCAACTGGCAAGGGCGCACCCACTTCTTTGCGCTGGCCGCGCAAATGATGCGGCAAATCCTCGTAGATCATGCCCGCATGCACAATGCGGAGAAACGAGGCGGTGGCGCGCTCACCCTGGTGCTGGAGGACGACGTCGCGGGCAAGCCAGAGATGAACCTCGATCTGATTGGTCTGGACAAGGCCATGAAACAACTGGCCTCCCTGGACTCGCGGCAATCGCAAATCGTCGAACTCCGTTTCTTCGGTGGACTCTCGATTGAAGAGGCGGCCCGCGTAGTCGATATCTCGCCGGCAACCGCAAAAAGGGAGTGGGCCACGGCGCGGGTGTGGCTGCATCACGCCATGGAAACTGGTGCCGGAGAATGACCCCGGAAAGATGGCAGCACGTGAAGCAAGTGTTGGCGACTGTTTTGGAGCTTCCCCCTGTGGAGCGTTTACCCTACCTCGACCATAGCTACGCTACCGATGCATCCCTGCGAAATGACCTCGAGCCCTTGCTGGCGTCAGAACAGCGCCTTAAAGACCAGTTTCTCGACCAAGCCAATCTAGCCGCGGCCGCCGCTACTCTGGTTTCTCCCTTGATTTCTCCTGACGAAAACTTCTGGGTGGGACGCCGCGTCGGCCCCTACCAGGTCGTCGAGCAAATCGGAGTTGGCGGAATGGGCGAAGTCTATCGAGCCTTTCGCGCCGATGATCAGTACAAGAAAGTTGTTGCACTCAAGTTTGTACGCGCCGGGCAGTATTCCAGTGAAGTGTTCTCGCGATTCAAAAATGAGCGGCAGATTCTGGCTGGCCTCGATCATCCCAATCTTGCGAAGCTTCTCGATGGCGGCACGAGCGACGAAGGTATGCCTTACTTCGTGATGGAGTTGATTGATGGGTTGCCGATCACCGATTACTGCGACGAGCGGGGACTCTCGACTCGTGAGCGCTTGAGTTTGTTTTTGCAAGTCTGCGCAGGCGTGCACTATGCGCACCAGCGGCTCATTATTCATCGCGACATTAAACCTGGAAATATTCTCGTCACCTCCGATGGCATCCCCAAGCTCCTCGATTTCGGGATCGCCAAGATTGTTGAATCCGGCCAAGAGGCGGACATGCCCGCGACCCTGACAGGTTTCAGGGTGCTGACTCCGCGCTACGCCAGCCCCGAGCAGATCCAGGGCGAGGCCATGACGATGGCCACTGATGTGTATTCGCTGGGCGTGGTTCTGTACGAGTTGCTGACGGGGCGAAGTCCTTACGAGTTAATGAACGGGTCGACCCGGGAATTTGAGCGCGAAGTTTGTGAGAAGGAACCGCAGAAGCCCAGTTCCTCGGTGCTTCGTTCCCAGGGTGCAAGCGCGGGCAATCCTCAAAAGCGCGCTGGCAGCGTTCCCAGGATTTCGTCGGAAAAACTACGCAAGCGGCTCCGGGGCGACATCGACAACATTGTCCTCATGGCCCTGCGAAAAGAACCCTCGCGCCGCTATACCTCGGCGAACGATCTAGGCGAGGACATCCGGCGGCATCTCGAGAACGTGCCCGTGCGCGCGCGCAACGACAGCGTCTGGTACCGGACGACGAAATTCGTAGCCCGGCACAAGGCCGCAGTGGCAGCTTCTGTCTTGGTAGTGATCGCAATGATGGCTGGATTGATCGTTACCTTGCACGAAGCCCGTGTAGCCCGCGTCGAACGCGCCCGGGCTGAGCGCCGATTTAACGACGTGCGCAAACTGGCGAACTCTCTTATGTTCGAAGTGCATGATTCCATCCGCGACCTGCCCGGAACTCTCCCCGCAAGAAAACTGCTGGTGAATCGCGCCCTGGAATATTTGGACAGTCTGTCGCAGGAAGCCAGCGGCGATACGGACTTGCAGCGCGAACTGGCGGCCGCTTACGACCGGGTTGGAGACCTTCTAGGCTACTCGGGTGCGGCCAATCTCGGGGATTATGCCGGAGCCCTGAAAAGTTACGAGAAGGCGCTAGCCATACGGGAAGCATCCGCCATCGCGCATCCTGCCGATCGCCAGATGCAACTCGATCTGCTCAATGACTACTTCCGTCTAAGTTTCGCGCTCCAGGGCACCGGAGATTACGCCCGCGCATTGACCCACTTGCAAAAGGGAATCGGGCTCGCGCAACGCATTATTCAAACCCACTCTGAGCCCGAATTCAAAGATTTCCTGGCGGGATTCTACTGGCAGGCGGGCAATATTTCCACGCAAACCGGGGACTTCGCCCATGCCGTCGAGAACTACCGGCAGGGTGCTACCATTCGAGAAACTATCGCCACCGATGCGAACGCGAATTCCCTGGTCCGCACGCATCTGGCGGGAGACTACGTTTGTCTGGGCAGGGCGTTAGGCACGACTGGCGACCTGACCCACGCCGTCGACGCCGCCCAAAAAGGCACTGCGATTCTGGAGCAACTGGCTCGATCCGATCTGAACAACGCGACTCTGCAGGAATATCTGGGGGAGGCGTACGCCGTGGTCGCGGCGATCTCCATGAGACGGAATGACCTTGAGCAGATGTTGGACTACTACACCAGGGCCCGGCAGGTTTTTTCCAAGCTGAAAAAGGCTGATCCCACCAATGCCATGGCTCGTGACAATGCCCTGCTTATGCAGCTCGGCATAGCAGACGCATTGTTAGAGCAAGGAAAGCCTAGCGAGTCCATGGTGCAGATTCGCAACGCGGTTTCTGAGTTCGAGAAAATCGAACATAAGAATCGCTATCAAATCGCGGGCCAGGCAGCCGCATACGCAACGCTCGGAAGAGCATTCTTCAACCTTGCTGGGCAGAGTGCCTCGCCCCGCAAGGTCGCGCTGCTGCGCGAGTCCCACTCGTGGTACGAGAAAAGTCTTTCCGTATTACGGCAGGCACCGGGCCAGGCCGTGGGGGATCCGCTCGGTGGTGACACCACCGAGGAATCCGTCAAGCGCGGACTGAACAAGTGCGAAGAAGCCCTGGCAAAGCTGACCGTGCGCTGACGAGGTTTTCGTTTCCATCCTCTCTCGCATCAACGAAATGAAAAACTTTCTTAAGGCGTAACCGTGAACACGGTCGGGTTCGAAGCCGTGCCGCCCGGAGTTGTCACGACTACTTTCCCGGTCTTCGCGCCTGCGGGCACCTGGATGGTCACTTGCTGGTCGGAGTTCACGGTGAAGCTTGTTACTTGCACACCACCCAGGGTGATTTTCGCGGCTTGAATCAAGCCGGTGCCTGCCAGCACGACCGAGGAGCCGACCGCGCCGCTGGTTGGAGCAATGGTCTTCAGAACTGGAGTGACCTTGAATATCTTGCCGCTCACCAAATCTCCCGAGGCTGTGTTTACGCGAACGAATCCAGTTTCGCCCGCCGGAACCATGGCGGTGAGATAAGTATCGGAGAGCACATGGAAGCTGGCCGGGGTGCCGTTGAATTCAACGCTGCTGGCCCCGGTAAAGCCCTGGCCAAGAATTCCTACCGACTTCCCCACCGGCCCCAAAGTGGAGGGCATCAGGATGAACGGAGGAAGGCCAGCCTCAAGACTATAGATGCCGCCGTCGCCCTTTACGCCTCCTCGCTTGTTGAGGCCGAAGATTGTGCCGTTGGTGTGCTGCATGGGCGTGGAATAAGCGCCATCTGTCAGAGCCTCTGTGAAGCTGGAGAGCGGGGTATAAGCGCCGCTGGTAGTCATCTGGAAGATTACTCCGTCGCCGCTGTTGCCGCCCCATATCGTGGCGCCGTACAGGTTTGCATCGCTCCCCGCCACCAGCCCGGCAAAAGACTGGTAGCCATTAAGCGTGTGAACGTTGTCGAAGTTCACCAGCACCGTCAAAGCTCCCGCTGTGGAGATCTTGTAGATGACGCCGGCATTCGTGCTGCCTCCGGCGGTCGTGGTGCCGTAAAGGTAGCCGTCCGCCCCCTGCACCACTCCGCCAGTCGGGTACGAGCCGTGAGGCCCGTCAAAGCTAAAAAGCGTTGTGACCTTATTGCCGACGATCTTGTAGACGGTGCCGGCGGAGTACGTTCCTGCGAATTCCGTCACGCCGTAGAAATTGCCGTCACTGGCCTGCAGCAGCGGCCCATACGACGTGGTGGGAATTTTGTTGATTACCGTTAACTTCCCGGCGGGCGTCATTTTGAACGCGACTCCAGGGTACGATGTGCCGTAGAAAAGTCCGTTCGCAGCCAGCGTCAGCGGAGCGACCGGGTAACCGCCGTCCGCATTTCCCGTGAAGCTGTAGAGGACGGTCAATACACCTGCGGGCGTGATCTTGAAGATATTGCCATAGCTGTTGGCGCCGCCCAGCTGGGTAGTTCCGTAGAAATTGCCATCGACACCCAGCACCAACCCGCCGTTGGGAGTGCTCCCATGCGTGGTATCGAACTGATAGAGGATGGTTTGGTTGCCCGAGGGCGTCAACTTGAAAACGATGCCCACATTGTTCAGGCCACCAGTCGGAGTCGTGCCATAGAGGCTGCCATCCCGCCCCTGGGCCATCATCGCCGGATACTGCGGACAGCACCCGTTGCTTCCGACAAAGGCGACGAGGTTCTGGTAACTTTGGGCGCTAGCGCCCGCAGCCCCCATCAAGAACACACAGAGAAGAAGTGCAAGGCGCTTTCCGGCGGATTCGCCGAAAGAAAACCTGTTGTTCTTTCGACAGTGCTGGCTCGCCGCGTAAGTTAGCTGTCTGGTAATTGTCGTCATAGTCTTGGCTTGATCTGCGCGATTCCCCATGGCTTCTCCCCTGGAACCATCCGAATTTCCCGGCAAGTTCACTCGGTGTCGAAAATCTGTCTCACTCTATAAAACGCAAAAGCCGAGGAAAGTGGCTCACCACGCGCAACCCCATCGGGACGCCCGCCGGAGCGGCAGCTATTTACAGGTGCGGTGTCCTGACGGGCTTCGACACGCTACGGCGCCAATTTTGACAGATCGTTGGTTGCGGGGGAGGCCGAAGGACAATAATCGGCCTCCGAATTCTGACGAGGAGACCTCGTCAATGAGGAAGCTCAGCAGTCTTATGTGTAGCGGGCATGATCTCGCTGTCGATGATGACCGCAGCTTGGTAAACGTGAACTCGGGCGCTGTCTACGCCGGGAAGCACGCAGGAACAATCGCATCGCCAGAGACAGGGCGATCGGGCGGGGCTCTGCTTTTGGAAGACCTCTCAGCCCCTGGCAGATCGACCTTCTCTCTGCTTCGAGCGCCTGCAGCGAATGTCTGCAGCTTCCTTCCTTTTTTGTACGACCGCCTAATACGGCGTGATGTAAGTATTCGTCAGTACGATCGGATAGAGGAAAGTCGTGGTTAGGTCGGCCGCGGCGCCAATCACCTGCAGGGGAGCGGCACCGGAAGCGAATGCAGGCTCATTCTCGAAGAAGCCGACGGCAATGTTATCGCTGGAGAGCGCCTCGAGCCCTCCGGAAAAGCCTGCCCCGAGCACGTAGTTTCCGCCGCCGGTGGTCGTGAACGGGGTATCCGCCAGCGTGCCCGCGTCCACCAGGTTGGCGGTGCCGCCGCCCCATCCGAAGCCATCCGTTTCGGTAATGCCGGTCAGTTGCCACACGTTGTAGCTCAGTTGGGCGGTGATGACCGCCAAAGGCGCGTAAATGGAATTCGCGATCGGAGCCGGAGCGGTACCGCCATTGAGCGGTCTCGACACGGCGGAGTAGGTGATGGTCGGACTCGAAATCGATCCTGTAGCGTGCTGAACGGTTGCGAACAGCACGTCGCCGGAGGGGCCAACGCCACTCGGCGGAGCCAGGAACACCTCGATCAGCGTGTCGCCGGCAGGGTAGGTGGCGAGCGTGGTCGGGGTAGCTGTGGTTGTTCCAACCGGCACAGTGTAAAGCGTGGCCGTGGCCTTAGTCGGATCCTGAACGCCGCCGGTTTTCGGTTCGGTAGAGTATTCGAACACCAGAACAGAATCGTTGGCGCCGATCAGCTGATAGTCCGTGATTGCTGTCGAGCTATCCGGGACAAAGGCGGGCGTCGTATAAAGCAGCGTAGGACTTCCGCCGGTGAGAGCGACCTGCTCGTACGAAATAGTCGTACTGCTGGCGCCGCTGTTGATGACTGGATAGTACAGGTTGTTGTCGTCCTGTGCGACGGTGCCGATACTTCCCGTCGTCACGTTCTGGATTAGAGTCGCCGCCAGCGTGGAACCGTCGATGCGGTACAGTTCAGTCGCCGCAGCGGTGGTAGTCACGGACTCGAAGATTCCGGTCGTGCTTAGAGTGGCCTCGTCTAAGACGCCTGAAACATAGCGGGCGTCGCTCAAGCCCGTGATCTCCTGCGTCGGAGACGTGAACGTGTCGTCTTTATACAGATCAAGGGAGCTGGTGGTTCCATTGAGAACCAGCAACCCGACTAGTTTGCCGTTCTGGTACACCCCATTGATTTCGGTTGTGTTGATGCTCACTACCACGGGGGCCGTCGAGGCCGAATCCGTGTAATGGACAACCTCGTAAGTGCTACCGGTGGATATGCATTGCTCTGCGGTGCCAACCGCAATGACCACAAACAACGAATCCGGCTTGGTGACGTCGGTCTCCGCCGAGGCGTATCCGCAAATCTCTTGGCCTGAAGGCAACGCCAGGCTTCCGATCTGGGCCGGCGTGGGAACACTCGACGTGCCCGCCAGAGTTATGCCGAAGATACTGGTGATGCCGGCGGAGTTGGTGTCGGCATACATCATGACCTGAGGCGAGTAGGTCGCCACTCCGCTGCTCACCGCGACTAGCGATCCGATGCCGAGCAGCTTGGTCGTGTCTGTGGTGACAAAAGTGGGAGCGGGCGACGATGCCAGCTTGTCCGACGGGATCAGGAACAGGCCGTTGCTTCCAGTCGGCGTTTGGGTGGGAATCGGCGCTGCGGAATAGGGGATCCAATACGCGCCGGGCGGCGGAGGTTGCGACTTCGAGCAGGCGACCGCGACGTTGGTCACGTCCGCTGAGCCGACTGTGCCCGAACCGTTGGTGACGGTGCAGGTCTCGCCGGTCGGTTCGGTGCCGACGGTGACGTCATAGGTTGCGCCGCTGGCGATAGGCATTGTGAAGACGAAAGAGCCGTTGGCACTCACCGTAAGGGAATTGCCGCCATTGTCGAGCAGCGTCACAGAAGTGCTGGGGTTCAAGCCAGACACGGTGCCGCCGATGGTATAGGCTTTCGGGGTAGCGCAGGCGACAGCAACGTTAGTGACGTTGGCTGATCCCACTGTGCCCGATCCGTTGGTTACGGTGCAGGTTTCGCCGGTGGGCTGCGTACCGACGGTCACACTGTAGGTAGAGCCGCTGGCAATCGCTGTTGTGAAGGTGAATGCGCCGTTGGCGCTCACCGTAAGAGAATTACCGCCGTTGTCGAGCAGCGTGACAGATGTGCTGGGGTTCAGCCCAGAGACGGTGCCGCCGATCATGTATTTGTTGGCGGTGCAAGCGACGGCAACGTTGGTCACATTGGCCGACCCCACCGTGCCCGAACCGTTCGTGATGGTGCAGGTTTCGCCCGTAGGCTGTGTGCCGACGGTAACGCTGTAGGCGGCGCCGCTGGCCAGCGCCGTGGTGAATGTGAACGAGCCATTTGCACTTACCGTAAGGGAATTGCCGCCGTCGTCGAGCAGCGTCACAGAGCGGCTGCTGATCAATCCGGAAACCGTCCCGCCGATGGTGTAAGTTTTCGCACCGCCGCAGACGACCGCGACATTGGTTACATTGGCGGAGCCAACAGTTCCCGATCCGCTGGTGACCGTGCAAGTTTCGCCCGTGGGTTGGACGCTGACTGTGACCTTGTAAGCTTTTCCGCTGGCTACCGCGGTGGTGAAGGTGAATGAGCCATTGGCCGTCACGGCCAGCGCGTTGCCGCCGTTGTCGAGCAGCGTTACAGAAGTGCTCGCGTTTAGCCCGGAGACGGTGCCGCCGATGGTGTACAGGTTGGCCTTGCATGCGACTACGACGTTGGCGACGTTGGTGGCGACCACCGTGCCCGATCCGTTGGTGATGGTGCAGGTTTCGCCCGAAGGCTGCGTGCCGACGGTGACGGCGTAAGTAGTGCCGCTGGCCAGCGCCGTCGTAAAGGTGAATTTCCCATTGGCGGTCGCAGTCAGCGCATTTCCGCCGTTGTCGAGCACCGTCACCGAACGGCCGCTCAGCAAGCCGGAGACCGTGCCCCCGACCGTGTACGTTTTAGGTACGCAGGCCACGGCAACGTTGCTGATATTAGACGCAGCCACTGTGCCCGAGCCGTTCGACACTGTGCAGGTTTCACCGCTGGCCGGCACGCTCACCGTCACATCATAGGGACTGCCGCTCGTTAGTTTTGTGACGAACGTAAACGCGCCGTTCGCCGCTACCTTCAGCGCACCGGCGCCGTTGTCGAGCAACGTGACGGAGCGGCCGCTGATCAAACCGGAAACGGTGCCGCCGATCGAATACGTGTTGGCTTTGCAGGCGACCGCGACGGTCGTCACATTGGTGGATAATACCGTGCCTGTTCCCTTGGTGACAGTGCAGACTTCTCCCGTGGGCTGAGTTCCGACGGTGACTTTATAAGCAGTTCCGCTGGCCAGCGCTGTCGTGAAAGTGAATGCGCCGTTGGCAGTCACTGCAAGAGAATTTGCGGCGTTGTCGAGCAGCGTCACCGAGTGGCCGCTGAGCAACCCGGCAACGGTGCCGCCGATCGTGTAGGTCTTGGGTGTGCACGCCAGGGCGACGCTGGTCACGTTGGAGGCAACCACTGTGCCGGATCCGCCCGTTATGGCGCAGGTCTCGCCCACGGGTTGCACGCTGATGGTGACGGCATACGCGGTGCCGCTGGCCAGTTTTGTAGCGAAAGTAAATGTGCCGTTCTTTGCTACCTTCAGCGCACTCCCGCCGTTATCGAGTAGGGTTGCAAAGCGGCCAGCGATCAATCCGGAAGAGGTGCCCCCGACGCTGTAATCGTTGGCTTTGCAGGCGACCACGACGTTGGTCACGTTGGCCGAACCCACCTTGCCCGTTCCGCTGGTGACGGTGCAGGTTTCGCCCGCGGGTTGAGTCCCGACGGTAACCTTGTAAGCGGCGCCGGTGGCCAAAGCGGTGGTAAAGGTGAAGGTACCGTTAGCAGTAACGGTAAGCGCATTGGTGCCGTTGTCGAGCAGGGTTACAGATCGGCCGCTGATCAGTCCGGAGGCGGTGCCACCGATGGTGAAGTTGGCGGCTTGCGCATAGTTGGCTGAGGCAAGAACCACCAGGCACGCGAAAAGAGTTGTATATACCTTCGAACGATCAATGCGCATTGAAACCTCCGGCTAACGATGACGAGCCTCCCGAAGGGGGCTAGCCACGGCCCATCAGGTCGTGGCCAAAAGCACCTCGACATTTAAGTCACTAAACTTTTAAGTCACTGCCACAGCGGACATAGGCTGCTTGTTCTGAACCAACGGGTATTCGTTGCTTGAAGAGCGTGGGAACCCAACATAAAAATCCAGATTGGTGACTTCGAACTAATCCATGCAGGCGGGCCTACAAGCGTTCTTCAGCTCCGGGGGAGAAGGCCAATCGAGGCAAAGACCCTGCGAGACTACAGTTGTCCCCAAACATACGTCAAGTGAATAGATGAAAAAATTCCTCGGATAACTGAAGAAGTGCTCGATGTGATAATCTTCAACGCCGGCGCGCCCCAGACAGAGATGCTGCGATCGAATGCGCTGCAAGATTCTGCACACTACATTCCCCAAATATTTCATCGCTCTCTTTCTCTGCGGTGTGAAAAATTGTGCACTCAGTCCGCTTGCGGGAAGGAGATTTTGCACGCTGTTAGGGGCAAAAGCGGCCAGCCGATGGGCATTCGCTTGCAGTAACGGGTAAACGGTTCCCGATTCGGAATCGGCGGCAAGAACTCCTAGCATTCTGTTCAGGAGTGCCAAAAAAGGGCTTGCATTTGTAAATCGTGTCTGATTAAATCCGTGATCGTTCGTTCCCCCACGTTAGTTTCTTCCCCGATCATTTGTGTTTGCGATGTCAACCGGTGGTTGCTATTGGGCGTTAGGTCGCCCCGGCCAAGTCGTGACAATTCCGCGAGGTGACGCGGAAATTTCGTGATCAAAACCCCTGCATTCAGTGCGCAAAACGAAGCATTAACCACTCTTCGGCCATTTGGCCGGAGCCAGCGAAAGTATGGAAGAAGGACGAAAAAATGTTAATCCCTGAGATGAAGATGGCTACGGTAACCAAGATTCGTAAGATCGTAACCCTTTCGCTGACGGCAATATTTTGCCTGCTCTCTTCGTCCATCGCGGCTGCTTTCGCCGTGCCTTCCATTTCACCCACGTCCTTCAATTTCGGAAACGTGGCGATCAACGAGACGAGTGCGGTCGAGACTTTTACTCTCAAGAACAACGAGGCGAGTGCCGTATCGATCACCTCGGTAGGGCTCACCCCGGGAACGCCGTATGCCCTCGATCCGTCAACCGCGTGCGGGACCACGGTGACCACTCTGGCGCCTTCCGGCCAGGCCGGCTCCACTTGCGTCATCGGCGTGACCATCACGCCCACCGTGACGGGAGCCCAGCCCGGTACGCTCACGATTGTTACTTCTGTAAACACACTGAATGTAACGCTGAAGGCTACAGGAGTTAACCCGGTGGTGGTCGCTCCGACTTCGCTGACCTTCTCCGCGCAGTTTGAAGGAACCACAAGCGCGCCTAAGACAGTCACGGTGACCAATGAGCAGCTGGTGCCGCTCCCCATCACGTCGGTTTCAATCTCGGGACCCAATGCCGGTGACTTCGGGCTTCCGGGGAGCACTTGTCCAATTTCGCCGCCTACTTCCCTCGGGGCCGCTCCAGCGAATTGCGCGATCTCGGTGAACTTCACACCCACTGGATCAGGAACAAGAACGGCGACGTTGAACATAGTGGGAACTGTGCTGGGCAGCTCGCAAACGCTGACGATTCCTTTGAAGGGATCGGGCAACGCTCCCGTAACCCTCACTCCGAATGCGATTACCAACTTCACGGCGAAGGTCGGCACCACAAGCGCTGCGAGAACCATCACACTCAAGAATGCCAACCCGAACGTAGCGCTACACATCTCGAGCTTGCAGTTCAGCGGAGATTTCGAGCAGACCGCCACCACCTGCCCGATCGCTCCGGCAGCGCTGGGCGGAGCCGGAACCACTGCCACCTGCACCATCTCGGCAACCTTCAATCCCAGCATTGGAGGCACTCGCGACGGTCAGCTTCAGGTAAATGACGATGCCGGGACCAGCCCGCAGGTCGTCAACCTGCAGGGCACCGGCACGTCTCCGCTGACCATTTTGCCGACGACACTGTCTTTCCCAGCGCAGGTGGTTGGCACCACAAGCGCTACCAAGACGGTTACGCTGGCCAATAATGAGAGTGAACCGGAGACTTTCGGGTTTGCGCTTACGTCCACGCTGGGCGTCGTTGACTACACGGCCAGCTCCAACTGCTCCGGAGGTGTGATCGCCGCCAAATCTTCCTGCCTGCTCAACATCAACTTCGCGCCCAGTTCGACCACGCCAACCACGCGCACGGCCACGCTTACGATTACGGATTCAGCTCCCGGCGGCTCGCCGCTGACGGTAGCGCTGACCGGGTCGGCGACTGCCACCAATCCGCCTGCGGCCGTATCGAATGTATCGCCTGGAGCCGCGACTCCCTCGGGCGCGCCCGTACCCGTCACGATTACCGGCAACGGCTTCACGCACTTCAGTTCTTCTTCGGTTATCAGCTTCGCTGAGACGAACGCTCCCGCGACCGCCTGCAGTATTACTGTGTCCAGTGTCAGCGCACTCAGCCCGAACCAACTCAACGCTATGCTGACGGTCGGCGGCACGGTCTACGGTTCGTGCAACATCAAAGTGGTAACGCCGCTCTCCGGCGGAGGGAATGAAACCGCGAGTTTGAAATCGGCCTTCATCATTTCCGATCCTTCGAACACGCACACCATCACCGGCGTTAGTCCGGCATTTGGAACGCAGGGTCAGACGCTCAACGTAGCCCTCACCGCCGTGGGAACCCATTTCCTGCAAGGCACCACGTACGGCAATTTCGGCGCGGGAATCACAATCAATTCGTTGACCATCACGGACGCGACAGACGCCGTGGCCAACATCACCATCAGCAACACCACGCCGATTGGCTACCGCACGATCACGCTGGCGACGAATGGCGAGATTGCTGCGTCGGTGCTTTCGCCGTCAGGCAACCCGATCTTCCAGATCGGGCCCAACAACGCGACCCTGGTCAGCGTCAGTCCGAATACGGCGGCCCAGGGCGCGACTGTGCCCGCACCGGGCATGACGCTCACCGCGACCGGAACACATTTCCTGCAGAATGCCACCACGGTCACGATTGGCGGCGGAGTCATTGTGGGGAACGTGCAGGTGACAAGCTCAACTACGGCGGTGGCGCAGGTAGCAGTGCCTTCCAGCGCGTCACTCGGCCCGCAAAACGTGACCGTCGCCACAGGCGGCGAAATCGCGACCCTGTACAACGGCTTTACGGTTACGGGCGCTACTCCGGCCCTGCTTTCCGTCTCGCCAAGCTCCGGTCAGCAAGGCCAGGCGCTGAACGTTGTCATTACCGGAAACTCATTTACGAATTTCGTTGCTGGCCAAGTGCAGGCGGAGTTTGACGGCAACATTTCGAGCCCCACGGTTACTGTGAATTCGCCGCATCAGGTGACTATTCCCATCAGCATCGCCTCTGATGCCAACGTGGGAAGTATTACGGCGAATCTGATCAGCGGCCCAACTGGAAGTACGACTCTTTTCCCGTTCACCTTCACAGTGACGCCATCGAGTGCTTCCATCGTCAGCGTTGTGCCGAATAGCGTCCCGCAGGGCGGGCAGGTGACCCTTGCTGTCACCGGCTTAAACACCATCTGGAACCAGGCCGACACCACCGCGGGCTTTTATCCAGTTCCCGTTCCGACGCCCAGCGTGAACCTGATTACGATCAACAGCGCGACGAGCGCGAACCTGAACATCTCCGTCCCCACCAGCACGCCGCCCGGATCCTATGGGTTCTTTATGGCCACCGGCGGCCAGATCGTAAGTTCTTCGATCCACGTCTTCGCCAATACGCCGACTCTGACCATGAGTCCCGCCAACGGCCTGCTTCCTTCCGGAGCGGTACCGAACAGCTTCAGCGTCAGTTTTACAGGCCAGTTCACCCACTGGGGTCCTACGACTCTGCCGGTGATCGCCGGCGAGGGCGTCACCCTGTCGGGCTTCACGGTCACCAGCCTGACCAGCGCGACTGCAACCCTGAAGATCGCCGCGGCCGTGAACGGAACTCCCACCGCCGTGGGCCCGCGCCTGGTTACCTTCACCACCGGTGGAGAAATCGTCACCACCTACTTCAACGTGACCTCGACGCCGGTTGGAATTATCACCGTCACGCCGTCTCACGGTCCGCAGAACCTGACGCAGGACGTCGAGATCGTTGGTCTCAACACGCACTTTACGACCGGCGTGACCACGGTAGAGTTCGGGCCGCAAATTACGGTGAACAGCGTCACCGTCAACAGTGCGACGGACCTGATCGCCAACATCACCACTAACTATTTACTCAGCGGTGTGGCGACTACGACTCCGCCGGGATGGCAGCAGGTCTACATCAACACCTTATTGAATCCGACCACGACCGAACAGCTGATCACCGGTTTTGCGGTCGATGCGCCGGCTACCCCGACCATTCTCAGCGTCTTCCCGCCCAGCGCTCCCCAAGGCGCGACGGTGCAAGTCACGATCACCGGATCACTGACCAACTGGGTGCAAGGCACAACCGAAGCCATTCTGGGCTCAGGCGTGAGCGTTTCGAACCTGACCATCACCAGTCCAACTTCGGCAACGGCGACCCTTGCCGTGTTCCCGACGGCGCCGGTGGGTGGAAACAGCGTGATCATGATTACCGGCTCTGAGATCGACAGCGGGACCGGCTTCAGCGTCACTCCCAGCCCGGCTTCGATCGTGAGCGTCGGACCTAACGCCACGTGTAATCCCGCATTAGCGAACATTCTTCCCGGCTGCGGCGGCGGGAGCGGCGGATCCTCGGCCGGCCCGTGGGTGGTTGCCCAGCTGCAAACCACCAACCTTAATATCGTTGGATTAGGCACGCACTGGCTGCAGGGCGAAACCACGATGAGCTTCGGTCCGGGCGTCGTGGTGGATCAGCTGCAGGTGAGCAGTCCCACGACAGCGGCGGTTCAGATCACCGTGCTTTCAACCGCTCCAGTGGGCTTCGCCACCCTGACTACATTTACCGACGGCGAAGTCGTGAGTCTGCCACAGGCAATCGATATCGAAGAGGGAGTTCCCGAGCTCCTCGCGATCTCACCCACCGTAGCCCAACAGGGCGACAGCTTGACTGTCGAGATTCTGGGCCGCTTCACACACTTCAACCAGACGACGACCAACGCCGCCTTCAACCAGGAATTCCCGTCGGACATCGTGGTGAATTCGATCAATGTGGTCGATTCTCAAACCATGACGGCCAACATCACGGTGAGTCCGCTGGCTTATGTGGACTTCACTCCCATCTGCAGCCATACCCTCACGATCACCACGGGCAGCGAGCAGGTCGGTGGTGTCCCCGGACGGTTCTGCATCGCGCAAGGTGCGGAAGAAATCACCAATGTCAGTCCGACCGAGCTCGGCCAGGGATCCACGTTCCCCATAACGGTTACAGGTTCGGCGACCAACTTCGAGCAGGGCACCACCCAGGTCAGCTTCGGCGATCCAAACTTTGCGGTTGGAGTGATCCAAGTAAACAGCGCAACGAGCCTGACAGTTCCGGTGGCGGTTTCGACGTCAGCAACCCCCGGCTTCAAGACCGTTACCGTTACCACCCTGGGACAGGTCGCATCGCAGCAGTACTCGTTCTCGGTGCAGCCAACCGTTGCCACGCTCAATGAAGCGATACCGAACCAGGCAGAGCAAGGCGCGGGCGCGCCGCTCTCTCCGAGCCCAGCCCCATTTGTCCGGCTGCTGGCGCAGTACTCGCATTTCAGCTCATCGACTACCGCGACTTTCGGCGCCGGCATTGCGGTGCAGTCAGTCGCATTCGTGAGTTCGACAGAAGTCGATGCAACCATCGTCATTGATCCGCTGGCTTATGCAGGCGGCCGCGTAGTCACGGTGACCACTCCGAATGTGTCTTGCGCCTTTCAGCCCTCCACCCCAGCCCCGAACGTCACGTATGTGGGTTGCACACCGGGCAGTTCCGCCGGGACCGGCAGTGAAGTCATTACTGCCAGTGTATTCACGATTATTCCCGGCCCGGCGATCATCACCGCCGTTAAACCCAACACGGGAAATGAAGGCCAGGAAGTGATTTTCACGGTCGCCGGCGCGAACACGCACTGGCAGCAGAACTTCACTCAGTTCTATATGGCGGGCGTTGGTTCCGACCTGACCGTCAACTCCGTAGTCATCAACAGCCCGACCAGCGCGCTCGTCGATCTGACCATTTCACCGACGGCAACGGCGGGGGCGCGCTCCATCTACATGGTCACCAACGGTGAATCGCTGACCGACAGCGGCGCGTTTGTGGTGACCGGCGGCATTCCGGTGATTACGTATCTCAGCCCCAACAATGGTCTCGTTGGGAGCACCGGGCTCGAAGTCGTCATCAATGGCAACGCCTATACGCAGTGGGACGTCACCAGTGTGCCTACTTTCGGACCTGGCATCACGGTTGAGTCGTTCCAGGTGGACGATTCTTCTCATATCGAAGCCGTGATCGACATCGATCCCGCGGCCCAGCTTGGCTACCGAACCGTTGTCGTGCAGACGGGAGCACAGGGTCTTACGAGCAACTTCCTGGTGACCGCACCAGCGCCTCCGCCGACGCCTTATATCTGGCTGCTCTCGCCGTCTTCGGCTCTGCCCGGTCAGACTCTGACCGTCACCTTCTTCGGCGCGTACACGCATTGGGATCCTGGGACAGGGCCGGCTTGCGGCCAGACTGGGACGACCTTGACCGGCTTCAATGCCGCAGTCACGGTGAATTGCTTCCAGATCACGAGCCCCACCACGGCTACCGCGAACATTACCGTCAACCCCGCGGCCACTGCGTCGGTCAGCGACCTTACGTTGACCACCAACTCGGTTGTTCCGCAAGAAGTGGACAGCGCTCAATTCAGCGTGGTGCTTGCGCAACCGGTACTGAGCATCGTCGATCCGGGATCGGCGATTCAGGGCGCGCAGAACATCACGGTCAATATTCTCGGCCAGTACACGACGTTCGACAGCACCACTACGTTCACTTTCGGCCCCGGCATCACTACGAACGGAGCGCCAACGATTATTGGGCCCACGATCGCGACGCAGAGCATCAGCATCGATCAGTTGGCGCCGTTGGTCGGCAGTTCCGTCGTGGCCAACACACCAGATGCGACCAACCCGCTGGACGTGACTGTCAGCGGCGCTGGCTTCACCGTAACTCCGAGCCTGGCGTTGATCTCGGCCATTAACCCCAACACCGGCCTGCAAGGGCAGACCTACAACAGCGTCGCCATCACCGGCCAGAACACGCATTGGGATAGCTCAACCGTGTTCTCTTTCGGCGCTGGCATCACGGTCAGCAACGTGAGTGTGACCGACGCGACCGATGCGACCGTTTCGCTCACCATCCCTGCGCTTGCTCCAGAGGGACCCACCGGCGCGACTGCCAAAACCGGAGGGGAAGTCGCTTCCCTGGCCAACGCCTTCGTAGTGCAGGCTGGCACGCCGTTGCTGCTGTCCTCCGGACCAGGTTCGGTGCCGCAGCAAGGCGCCGTCGTCTTCACCATCCTGAGCCAAGCAACAACCTGGTTGTCCAACCCACCCACAGTTTCCTACGGCCCCGGAATCACGTTGACCAATGTGCAGGTCACCAGCAATACGTCGATGACGGTCGACGGATATGTGTCGCCCTACACCTACGTCGGACCTTACAACTTGACGGTCACCTCGGGCAGCCAGGTGCTGGGCATCCCGAATGCCGTCTACGTCGCTCCAGGACCAGCGGTCGTCAATGATTTAGCGCCTGCGACGGGCGGACAGGGCCAGACCCTGCCAGCCGTGCAGATCAATGGCATCAACACCAACTGGGAGCAGGGAGTCACGCAACTCAGTTTCCCTGGAATCATCATTAACACCTTCACGGTGAATGCTCCGAACTCGATCACTGCCAACATCACCGTGTCACCCTCCGCACCCGCGGGAGAAGTGTCGGTGACCGCAATCACCCTGGGCGAGATTGCTACCGGGGTCAATGTCTTTACGGTTGTCCAGACCCAGCCGGAATTGCTGTCTGTCGTCTCGGGCAGCGGCGCGCAAGGACAAACCGAAAACGTCAACCTAACCGCGGACTTCACGAACTTCGTGAACGGCACCACTACGGCGAACTTCGGCGCCGGCGTAACTGTGAACTCAGTGAATGTAACGAGCTCGACCACGGCGCAGGCCAACATCACCGTGCAGCCGACGGCTACGGTGGGCGCCCGGAATGTCTCAGTCACCACCGGAGCCCAAGTTGTTTCCCTTACGAATGCTTTCCAGGTGACGGTTGGCCCGGCAGCGATCGCCAGCCTGAGCCCGGCATCCGGAGCACAGGGCAGCACCGCTACCGTAACCGTCACCGGCAGCCAGACCAACTTCGCCAGCGGCGTTACCAGCGCTGCCTTCGGCGGAGGCATTACCGTCACCGGCATCACTGTCAACAGCGCCCTTTCAGCCACCGTCAACATCTCCATCCCCAACACCACGGCGTTGGGCGCTTATAACGTGACGCTGACCACGGGTGGGGAAGTGGCCACGATCCTCGGCGGCTTCACTGTGACTCCGGGCAATCCGCAACTGATCGCAGTAACGCCGCCCACCGGAAATCAGGGCGCAACCAACCTCAGCGTCACGCTAATCGGCTTGTTTACGAATTTCGTAAGCGGAACCAGCGTGGCCAGCTTTGGCAGTTCCGACATCACGGTCGCCAATCCGATCACAGTGACCAGTCCGACCACGGCCGTTGCCAACATCAGCATCAGTCCGACCGCAGCCCTTGGCTTGCGGAACGTGCAGGTAACTACGGGCGGGCAAGTCGCCAGCATCACTGGTGGCTTCTCTGTGCTCGCCGCAGGCCCAAGTGCCATCCTCAACCCGGCTTCGGCTCAGCAAGGCAGTTCCGGAACGATTCTCATTACCGGGACCAACACTAATTTTGCATCCAACACCACGGTCAATTTTGGCAATGACATCACGCCCGGAACAGTGACCGTGAACAGTCCGACCAGCGCCTCGGTTCCAATCACGATTGACAATGTGGCAGCCCTCGGCCCGCGCAGCGTAACCATCACTACGGGCGCGCAAGTTGCGACGGCTACGTTCAGTGTAGTCGCCGGAACTCCGCAAGTCACATTGATCAACCCCAACACCATTCAACCCACGCAGAGCGAGAGCGTGACCGTGACCGGAGTATTTACCAATTGGGTCAACGGCACGACGCTAGCCAACTTCGGCCCCGGAATCTCGGTAGGCGGTGCACCCGCCGGCACGTTCGGTCCAGTGACCGTCAATAGCGCTACGACTCTGACCGCGAATCTGGTCACGGCCGGTGCTCCAACCGGCTTCACGACAGTTCAAATCCAGACCGGAGCGCAAGTTCTCACCGTCATCAATGGCATGTTCGTCGCCACCTGCACCTCAACCCCACCGACCGTGGTAAGGATCAGCCCCGCCAATGCGCTTACCAACGTGCCTCTGAACGCGCAGGTCCAGGTACAGTTCAGCGTACCCATGAATCGCAGCACGTTCA
>Ga0206857_1020_pt1 | contig 44828 bp, 44 predicted proteins | sample Alteio_BWOrgCont_49_FD_152865 | JGI IMG/M metagenome (GOLD analysis project Ga0206857, IMG submission 152865) | Enriched cells from forest soil in Barre Woods Harvard Forest LTER site, Petersham, Massachusetts, United States -... | ecosystem: Environmental > Terrestrial > Soil > Temperate forest >...
AAATGGGCCCAGGTTGTTCCTTCAGTAAATTGATGCAGGAATTCTGCAGCTGTACAAGCACCAGCGCCCTTGATATTGCTGGTGTTTTTCAAGTCAGCAATGGGTGATTTGATATATTCTTTGATTTCCGGATAAATTGGCAAGCCCCACGCCCGGTCATCGGTTTTATTCGAAGCGTCAATCAACTGGCGCGCTAATTCATCGCTGTTTGAGAATAAACCTGTGTAATCAAAGCCTAAGGCAACAACACAAGCACCGGTTAGAGTAGCTAAATCAATCATCTTAGCGGGTTTATAATTTTTGACCAAATAAGCAAAGGCATCGGCCAAGACCAGGCGTCCCTCTGCATCAGTGTTAGCAATCTCAACAGATTTCCCTGCATAACCGGTAATTACATCCCCCGGTTTATAGGCAGCTGAGCCAATGGAATTCTCGGCAATGCCTAACACAAAGAGCAGATTTTTTTTAATGCCTAAGTCCAAGGTGTTTTGTAAAATACCGCAAACCGCGGCGAAACAGATAGTATGGGCGAGGTAAAAGTATTTTCAGATAAATATTGGGGCGCTCAAACCCAACGTTCTTTGGAAAATTTCAAAATAGGGGGAGACAAATTCCCTAAAGAAATGATCCGGGCTTTAGGCATTTTGAAAAAGGCAGCGGCGATGACTAATCAAGAATTAGGAATTTTGCCTGCTGATAAAGCTGATCTCATCATCCGTGCTGCTGATGAAGTCATTCATGGAAAGCTTGATGCTCATTTTCCTTTGGTTGTTTGGCAAACTGGCTCAGGCACGCAGACAAATATGAATGCCAATGAGGTGATCTCTAATCGTGCCATAGAAATTGCTGGAGGAGTGATGGGATCAAAGAAACCCATTCACCCTAACGACGATGTGAATAAAGCCCAATCATCCAATGACACCTTCCCTACAGCGATGAACATTGCCACGGTGGAAGAGATTCACCATCGCCTTATTCCCATGGTTAAAAAACTGCGTGATGCCTTGCAAGCTAAGCAAAATGAATTTAACGGTATCATTAAAATCGGCCGCACCCATTTAATGGATGCGACGCCTTTAACTCTAGGCCAAGAATTCTCAGGCTATGTGCAGCAATTAACCAGTGGTCTTGAGCGTATCGAATTAGCTTTGCCTCAATTATACGAATTAGCTTTAGGGGGAACTGCCGTTGGCACCGGCCTTAATACCCATCCACAATTTGCCGTTAAATCAGCAGAAAAAATCGCCCAAATTACAAGCAAGCCTTTTAAAACTGCGCGCAATAAATTTGAAGCCTTGGCCTGCCACGACGCCCTAGTTAATTTCAGCGGGGTACTGAATACCCTGGCTGCTTCGCTCATGAAAATTGCCAACGATATCCGCTGGTTGGGTTCAGGCCCGCGTTCTGGGATAGGGGAATTGCATTTGCCGGAAAATGAACCAGGCTCATCGATCATGCCAGGCAAGGTCAATCCAACCCAGTGTGAGGCCATGACCATGGCCTGCGTGCAAGTCTTTGGAAATAATACAGCGGTTACAATTGCTGGATCAAACGGTAATTTTGAATTAAATGTGTATAAACCAGTGATCATTTTTAATGTGCTTAATTCAATTCGCCTCTTGTCAGATGCCTGTGAAAGTTTTACAGAACATTGCGTGATTGGCATTGAAGCTAACACAGCCAACATCAAAAAACACTTGGACAATTCTTTAATGTTAGTGACTGCCTTAAATCCTCATATCGGCTATGACAATGCCGCTAAAGTCGCAAAGAAAGCATTTGCAGAGAATATCACCTTAAAAGAAGCCGCCGTATCCTTGGGGTTTTTGACCGCAGAAAAATTTGACGCCATCGTTAAACCGCAGGACATGATTGGCCCTAAATAATGATCCTTGGAATCCCCAAAGAAATTAAAAACAACGAAAGTCGTGTCAGCATTGTTCCGGCCGGTGTCGAATCTTTAGTCCGTGCTGGCCATCAAGTCATCATTGAACATAATGCTGGCTTGCCCAGCGGCATCACCGATGTTGATTACGAAACAGTCGGTGGAGAAATCGTTGATTCACCAGAAGCTGTTTATGCCCCGGCCCAAATGATCGTGAAGATCAAAGAACCCCAGCCCTCTGAGTATAAACTGCTTCGACGGGACCAGATTATTTTTACCTATTTCCATTTTGCTGCCAGCCGTGAATTAACAGAAGCCATGCTGGAACGTAAAATTACAGCACTCGCCTATGAGACCCTTCAGACTGAAACAGGCGAATTGCCGTGTTTGACACCTATGTCTGAAGTCGCTGGCCGCATGGCGGTGCATGAAGGCGCTAAATACTTAGAACGCCCCATGCAAGGTCGGGGTATATTGCTTGCTGGGGTGCCTGGTGTTTATCCTGCCGAAGTAACTGTGATCGGAGCAGGGGTGGTTGGTTCTAACGCCTGCAGGATGGCTGCCGGCATGGGTGCTAATGTCACTGTCTTGGATGTTAATTTAAACCGTCTTCGCTATTTAGAAGAGATTATGCCTGCGAATGTGCATACGCTCATGAGCAACTCACACAATATCCGTGAAGCCGTGCTCAAGGCTGACTTGGTCATCAGTTCAGTATTGATCCGTGGGGCCAAGGCTCCATGCCTTATTGATCGTAAATTGGTTTCCCAAATGAAAAAGGGTGCTGTGATTGTAGATGTGGCCATTGACCAAGGTGGTTCTGTGGAGACTTCTCGGCCTACAACCCATGATAACCCCATTTATTTGGTGGATGGGGTGGTGCATTATTGCGTGACCAATATGCCGGGCGCCGTGGCCCGCACCAGTACCTATGCATTAACAAATGCAACTTTTCCCTATATTTTAAAAATTGCCAATGACGGGTTAAGGAAAGGGCTCAAAGATTCACACGAAATCCGTACGGCCCTCAATATGACTGAAGGGCATTTGACAATCAAGGAAGTATCCGAAACTTTCGATATACCATACAAAAGATTTGCTTAAAAGAACAACTAGAAATAGAATAATCACTATGCCTACTAAAAAAGATCCATTCGAAGAACGTCGCGACAGTTTCCGGGCTAAACGGATTATTACTGTTCGCCATCGCCTGGTCAAACATCGCAGCCGCAAGGTTAATTCTATGTGGCAGTTAGCAACGACCGAAAACATGTCCTTGAGCGGCCTACTTTTTGTGAGCGCCTTGACATATCATTTAAATGATATCATTGAGCTTCAGGTAGTGATGAGCGGTGTGCTTGATATTTTTAACGGCTTCGGTAAAGTTGTCCGCGTTAACCGTAGTAAAAGCGGGTATTATCACGTTGCTGTCAGATACGTTGACTTAAAATCCAAACGCCGCCCTGCAAAAACCCTTTTAACATCCAGGTAATTTGTCTATCAAAGGATCAACCTCAAATTTCCTGCGGTTTCCAAGTTTTGCCAAAAATCCTCAAAACGTGATCGCCTTGTGGATTTTTTTTAGCTTTATTGTCTGGATTTTTACCTTCCGCAATTACCTTAACTCCACCTTTGTGCTTGAAAGTGATGCAATTTCCTACCATGAACACACCAAATTTTTTATTGAAAATCTAAAACATGGGGTTTTCCCTTTGTGGGACCCTTTTTGGAGCAATGGGGCACCCAATGATTTCTTTTTACGTCGTATAGGTGCGCTTAACCCCTTTTATATTTTCATGTCCATTTTAAGCATGTTGGGCATGCCTTATAACTTTATCTATCTATGGTCTTTGGCCCTTTATTACTGGGGGGGAATGATGGCTTTTTATTTATTAGCCATGCGTATTTATCAAGATCGGCTTCTGGCATATGCCGGTTATCTCACGCTGCTTTTTTCTGCCCTGGGTACCAGGATTTTTGACTCATATATGATCTTGGTGACAGTACCGCTTCTTTGGTTCTTTTATTTTCTGGTTGCCTTTAGTCAAAGCCCACGTATCCATTTATTTTTAGGCATCATCCTGACATCAATGGTCCTCGTATCGACCTATATTCCTTTTTATTTCATCATTGTCCTCATTTTCTTTAGTATAGTATTTTGCTTGTTTTATTTTGATCAAATACCTCTCATATTGTCTTCTTATGTCCAATTCATCAAAAAAAATAAGCTGCTTTTTCTTTTTTCCATACTTTGCCTTGGAATTTCTTTTTTGCCTACTTTGAATTTTTTCAAAGAATCCATGCAAGGTCATTTAGTGATGCCCGTCCGGCATGGAGTTTCATCAACAGGGCCCATGTTAACTGTTCCTCATCAAACACTAGATTGGGGAGCTGTTGAAGATTTGGTTTACTCAGGATACTTTTCTAATTTACGGATGTTTAAATTTGCAGTTGTCTATGTACCATTTTTCTCAGTAATTGTTTTATGCTTGGGATTTATTGGCCCCATCAGCCGTAAGGCCGCCTTTATATTTGTTTTAGGTATTAGTTTATTTTGCTGCCTTGTCCCGCATGGACTGCCTTTTTACGATCTTTTATACAAACATTTCTTCTTTTTTAAATTCTTTCGCAATTTGCATTTTTTTATATGGTTTTTCTTAATTCCATTATTTATTTTTTGGTGCCTTGAACACTGGGATCTGTTTAAAAAATTTGCTATTGAGTCACATCAACAGCATTTAACATTATTTTATGTTGCTCTAGTGCATTTGGGCGTTTTTCTTTTCGTTTTCTTTAGGACGGACGCAGTCATCAGCACCTATGTAATGATTATTTTGAGTTTTATTTTTTGGGTGGTGCTGATTTTTACAAAATTTTCGGTCAATGGCGTAAGCCTGGCATTATTAACAATCACCCTGCTGCCTCAACCACTGGAGGCCTATCATTATTTTAATCTCAAAGCCCAACCACTAAATGGTGGAAACTATTGGTATAGTTTTTCATTCTCAAAATTACCATTACAAGATCTCAATATAAGTCCTAATGATTTTAAATCTAAGGACACCTTATATTACGCCACAGAAGGCTATAATTTTATTTACAACAATCTTAGCGCAGATGCGCTGGCCAAGTATTTACGTTATAAATTCTTGCTTGTTGACCATCTCCAAGCATTGAACCCTGGAGAGATTAATCCCAATGTCTTAAACTATGTTATTTTAAATAATATAAACGTTGCCTTCGTTTATAAGAATGGGAATGAAGATTTGAAACTAAACAGCAATGATCCTCAGGCATCTTTATCTGCCACACCCATTGGTGAAGAATCAAATCAATTTAAAATCCTTGTCTTTGATGCAAACCATGTTCGACTTTTTGTTGATCTGCCTTATGAAAAATTCTTAATCTATAATGATAGTTACACTCCAGACTGGCATTTAACAGTCAATGGTCAGAAACAAAGAATTTATGAAGTCAACGGCAACTTTAAAGGCGCATGGCTTCCTTCAGGCAGAAATATTGTTGAATTTACATACGGTAATAAAGCTACTTATGCCCTTAATATTTTTCTATCCCTAATAACATTCATCATTCTTATAGGTCTTGTTTGGCATGCGTGTCACGCTTAAATACATGAAATTCGTCTTAAGCCGTAGCCTTGTCTTTTATTTGCTTTGTTTGCTTTTGATTTGGCGGATGTTGAATTATCATGCCTTACTCAACAATGCCATCCCGCAGACCATGAGTCGCTTAACACCACCGATTGATTATTTTAGTGAATTCGTTGACACCAAAGGGAACTATGACCGCTTCAAATTAATGAATTGCATTTATTATCATCAAGCCGTGATTAAATATTTCCCTTATCAAAAATCCGAAGCTGAAGGGATGTTAGGTTTTTGCTATGAGCGCCAGGGGCAGAAGCAGAAAGCCATCGAGGCTTACCAAAAAGCCATTGATTTTAACCATGATTATTTCTGGCCTTACTATAATTTAGGCGTGATTTTTTATAACGAAGGCAAAAATTCGAAGGCATTAGGATATTTTCAGCAAGCCATTGAACAAAGCTCTTTTAAAACTGTTTATTTATTATCGAAATCCAAAATCTATAATGATGTCAAGCTAAGCCACAATAACGGATCATATAATGTTGTCCAAAGTTTAAAACAAGCCCGCCTTGAAACCCTGGTCTTAATGATGGATCTATTAAACAAAATGGGGTCTTACAATCAGTTATTGGCGGTCGCTATTAACGGCCTCAAAGAAGGGGATAACTCCGACGGAATATTTTATTATTATGCAGGAATTGCGGCTTATTACCAAAAGTATTACCCTCAATCAATCCGTTTTTTACAACTGGCATTACAAACCAACCCCAATAATCCGGACGCAATTTTATATCTTGGCTTGTGCCTTAAAATAGCAGGCCAACCACAAGCGGCCCAGCTGTTCATCGAAAAAGCCTCTTTAATGAATAAACAGGGAATATCCATATTAAAAAACTATCTTCATCCTGACGTCCAATTTTTTTGATATGAAAATCGCTTTCACGATCTTTATTTTCATGTTTATTTTGTTACGGCCATACACCGTGACAGGTAGTGGTTTTTGGTATTATGGTGATGATCAGGACTATTTTGCTCATGACACCTCAATTGTATTTGGACAATTCCCTTCCTATAGAAACGAATATATGACCATTGATGGCCATTACCCACAAAGCAGTATTGGCTCTTCACTGCTTTCATTACCGTTTGTGTGGGCCTTTTCTTTGATTGACCGCTGTTTGGGATCAAGCATTGTATTGCATCGGACCGCTGATAATATACCTGGAAGTTGGTCTGAATTTGGATTCGCCTTAGCCAGTTGTTTTTATTTTTCACTAGGATGTATTCTTTTGTATAAAGGGGCCTTATATTTCGTCGAGGAACGATATGCTTTTTTATCCATTACCCTTACAGCACTTTGTCAGGGACTGCCTTTATTTGTGGTAAGACGGCCTATTTTCAGCCATGCCGCAGAATTTTTTCTGCAAAGTATTTTTGTCTTTTTAATCTTACGCAACATTACAACATCGCAGAAATTCCCCAGAATTTGGTGGCACTATTTGCTTTTAGGCATCTTAGGTGCTTTGACTTACCTTACCCGGTACAATAATATCGGGTTTGCCGGCGTTGCCCCGATTGTACTTCTCATTTCTTCTAATTTCACAGTTAAAAAATGGAAATCACTCCTATTAATTTTTGCATCAGTTTTCGTCATGATAGCCATTTTCAAAATTTGGCCTGAATCATATAATAAAACCCATGTGTATACATGGATTAAAGAATATTTATTAATCAATGTTACTCCAGTACAATTAGGGAAACGCGTTCTCCATATATTATTTGGTTTAGATTGGGGCTTAATTTACTCAGCACCTTATATCCTGATTGGTTTAGCTGCTTTCTTTCTATCAAATTTTCCTGGAAAGAAATATTTTTTATGGCTTCTCATTGCTCTTATAATTAATTTTTATATTATTATGATTTGGGGCTCGCAAGGGGGATGGTATGGCTATCGGTATCTACTTGCCGCAACCATACCACTTTTAGTGTTGCCTGTTGCAATCTTATTTAAAAATGCAGAAGCATTTTTTAAGAAAAATTTGACCCTATGCTGGGTGCTTTTGAGCATACCGCCAGCCCTATCGATGTTTTGCTTTGAAGGCAATGATTCAACCCTTGATCTACGTTTGACCCCCCAAGATTTTGGCCATACGGACATCACCAATAATCTTTATCAATTCCATGTTTGGGAAACATTTCTTTTTCAACCAATGTTCTTTTTGAATATATTGTGTAAAGGAGGAGGGCAGTACATTGCCTTTCTTTTCACCCATTTGCTTCAAAAGATCGGTCTTTTTAGCAATGCCTACTTTAGGAATTATACCAGCTTTGATCCTATCTTATTGATCAAGGTCATCTTAATCTATACCGTTCCTTTTTTGACCGCTTGGATTTTAATGAAACATCCAAAACATGAATAAAAAAAATCTTCAATTCATTCTAATTCTACCATTGTCGTACCTTTTGATTCTTTTTTTATACTTCATCAACAAATCCCATTCGACAACAATCAGCGAACCTAAAATCGATCTCTACCATCTTTTAGACCAGGAAATGCTGCGAGAAACGGATTACAAATATTTAATACTGATGCAACAAAAAAAGATCGCTCCGACCCCCGGAGTTTTAAAGGAATACGAAGAATATTTCCAATTGGTCACAACGAACCTCCCTAACCAATGGGATTCATACGGCATGTTGGGCTACTGTCAGTATTATTTAGGGGACAACGGGGGATCAATTGAATCCTATGAAAAAGCTCTTCAAATAAATCCTGGATTCTTGGAGTATTATTATAATTTAGCACTCATTTATCATCATCAAGGGGATGACCAAAAAACTGTAAAATTCTTAAAAATCGCCCTTGAGCTTCCTATACAGGCAGAGGCACAAAGCATGCTTTCTTCTGTCCGTATCTATGGACTGATGCTGTCTCAAATGCCAGGGGATACATCACAAAATATTATTAAAAACTTCTTAGATCAGAAGCAAAAGGCGATAGAATTATTAAAAATTATTGTAGGGCAATCGACTGATACTTCGAGCTTATCTCTTCAACTTTTATAACTTATGAAATTCTTTCGCAATAATTTTGTTGTCGCTTTCTTTCTACTGGTCACTTATTTATTGACCAACAGCTACGTCTATGGCTGGGATGATCAACATCTGGAAATACCTCTCCTGAAGCACTTCATTGATCCGACATTATATCCAGGTGATTATTACGTGCAAAGCCTGGCCAAATACTTTACCTGTTGGCTTTATCCTGTTTTAGCCAAATTCATCACCTTAAATCAGGTGCCCACAGCCTACCTGATCATCTTTTTGATCTCCCGCTATTTTATGTTTTACTGGGTTTATAGGTTGTGGTTATGGGTGAGTGGCAGCTGTTTTGCCGCCATTTGTGCCTCACTGATGTTTTTCCTGCTAGGGCGTACTGAAGAATTTTTGTATCGCAGCTTATGCCATGAAGAATTTAGCTTCATGTTCATGTTTGCAGGGCTTTATTTCTTTTACAGGGAACGTTACCTGCTTGCTGCCTTGATTTTTGGTTTGGGGGTGGACAGCCACGCGATTTATAATTTGTTCCCTATGCTATACATGATCGCGTATCTGTTTTTTTGCCATCGTGATCGTTTTAAAATTTGCCTTCAAGCCGGATTTTGTTTTATCCTAACATCCTTGCCGTTTCTTTGCTGGCAGATTCCCATTTCGATCTCACGGGAAGTGGCCCATCCTGTGACAGCGGATCAATGGATACCTTTATATCTCTTGGCATGCCCGCAAAATTTCATTTTTGGCGACACCCCTTATCATGATGTGATCAGCAATCTCCATTTATTTTTAGATAAAAGCTGCCAATATCTGCTGCTTACCGCTTTATACCTATTTCTTTTAGTTTATAACCCTGCTTTCAGGCGCGATAAAAAAATCCATGCCATTGTTGGCGTTTCTTGGGCACTGATCGTGGTGGCCTACATCTTTGATTATCTTCACCCTAGCCGTTTTGTCCTTGATCTTAATCTTGTCAGGGTAGAGCAGTTTGTCCGCTTTTTTATCATGGGTTACACCACCATTTGGGCTGTGGGCCAAGTGCAAACGCAACGCCCATGGCTGGGGCTTGCGGCTGCAGCCGTCGTGACAACTACAGGGGTCACTGACCTAACCGCACTTTGCTGTCTGGCCATTGCAGGCATCATTTACTCACTCGATGGACTGATACGTTCACCAAAGCCTTGGCGTATTGTTTTAACCATTCTTTATTGGTGTGCTGCTTCTGTTTTAATTTATATTCTTTTCGATCAATTGAAAACGAATCCCATCATGCCTTTGCTTTGGCATAAATACCGCTTCATTGTGGCTTCCATGCTTGTAGCTTTCCTATTATTATTTAAAATCCAAAATCTTTGGTTTAGACGTTTATTAATAATTATTCCATTACTCGGAAGCTTTATCAGTTTTTGTATTTATCATCATGAATATCTTCAAGCTAAAAACCATGGACTTGGTTTTTGGCAATTCCAACGCAATTGGGTAGATATGGAAAAATATGTCCATGACCATACAGCAAAAGATGCCCTAATATTAACCCCCTATGATACGGATGAAGGGGGTTTTAGAATAAGCTCTGAGCGCAGGGTGCTAGTCTGCTATAGAGATTGTGGGATTGTAGGTTTTGATTATCAGGCGGCAGTCGAATGGCAAAAACGGATCAATGATATCCAAGAGTTTAAAATGTACACAGATAAGCCTGTAACACATGCTGTGCTATTGGCTATTTTTAAATACAAGGTCAATTACATTGTTTTTATGAATTATTACGCACCTCCTGAAGACAATGGAATACTGCAAAAAGTTTATCAAAATGAAGTCCTTTCTTTATATAAAGTTTTAATCAACTCTTAACAATGAAAAAACTGGATCACTATAAGATGCCTTGCTGGGCTGTTTGGGCCATTTTGGGGCTCTTGGCTTTACCTGCCTGCTTTGGGTTATTGCAAGGTCAAATCATCAATGGTCATGATGCCACATCAAATTTGATCATGGCCCTATACATGCACCAACACTTAGGCGATGGTCAATTTTTCATTCGTTGGGCTTCTGATATCAATTATGGCTATGGTTATCCCATGTTTGATTTTTACCCGCCAGGCTTCTTTTTACTGACATGCCTTGTGTCTAAAGTGATCTCGAATGTGGTTGTAAGCATGAATCTCTTGACCGTCTTCTTTTGGGTCTTGTCGGGAGTGGGCATGTATTTTTGGTCTCGGGAATTCTGGGGAGAAAAAGGGGCATTATTATCAAGCGTCGCTTATATGTACATGCCTTATCATATCCAAGACATTTATATCAGGGCTGCATTCAGTGAATTCATTGCTTTTGCATTCTTTCCATTGATCCTGCTTTCTTTCTATAAAATCAGCAAAGAGTTCTCATTGAAATATTTTCTCCTTGGGACTATGAGTATTTTTGTTTTTACCTGCATCCATACATTAATGCTGATGCTCTTTATTCCAATCCTAATGGGTTATTTATTGATCTTATCTTTTTTTCAAAATAATAAAAGGTTGCTATTGATCAATTTCTCAATGCTTCTTTTAGGATGGACCATGTCCGCATTTTGTTGGCTGCCTGTTGCCGTAGATAGCCAATCTTTAAACAAATCATTTTTATTCTCCATGCATATCGATTTTCACAAAAATTTCGTTTCTCTTCAGCAACTTTTTCATCTTCCTTGGGGGAATACTTCGACCAACAACGGATTGTCCCTTGAAATTGGACTCTTTGCTTTTCTTTTAAGCTTAATTCCATTGATATTTATTAAGAGAATTCTTAAACAAAACTGCCTAGCCGCTGCTCATTATTTCTTTTTTTTAATAATCACTACCGTTGCTATTTTTTTTGTTTTACCGTATTCGCAATCATCCTGGGAAATTTTAGGCTTTTCAAAATTGATTCAATTTCCCTGGCGTTTTTTGACCATCATCGATTTTTCAACGGCTTTTTTGGCAGGCTGCTGCATGTTAAATCATAAAGGCAAGCTGGCTAATTTCTTTTTAATTCTACTTCTAGTTCTACTCATTAGCTGTTCCACTAAATATTTTAATCCTGTTCGATTCCTTAATCTTGATCAAACGCTCATGACAAATAATCTATCTAGTATTCTTTATTTAGGTGAAGGAAGATTTACACCCAAATGGATCAAAATTCCACCGATGGGATATCCTAAACAAAAATTTGAATTTGTTAAAGGAGAAGGAGAAATAACTCAATATCAGCGTATCAATTCGATCGAATATTCTGCTCATATCAACGCAGAAACTCCCGCATTGATTTGTTTTCATTCATTTTATTTTCCCGGATGGAAGGTTTTAGTCGATGGCAAAGAGGCTCAAATTTATCCTGACAATCCTTATGGAGTAATTTTATTCATAGCACCTGCAGGGGACCATGCTGTCAAGGTAGCTTTCGGCCCAACGCCAATGCGAAGCATGGCAGTGATGATTTCATGGGTGGCCTTAAGTTTGCTTGTCTTGAGTGTATTATGCAGGCGTTACCTTAATATTTTTTTGCGATAACTACTGTTTGGGTCAAAAACATTGACCAAATGGTTTTGTTATATAATACCTTTCCTTGTAAGGACATTTGATCAAGCACTTCATTTTTCTGCAACGGTCTTTCGTCAGTAAAAATCCAAATACCTAATAATTCTGAAAAAAATCTGGTGCAATGATAGAGCCAGGTGGAGGTTGGGAAGGTCAACAAAACAATACCCCCTGGTTTGACAACGTTAAAATGAACATTGATCACCTTACGTGTTCCCTCAGGAGAAAAATGTTCAATTAAGCCGACACTAAAGGCAACATCAGCCTTATCATCCAATGATAAATCAAAAATATCCGTATCAATCAAAACTACGTCTTTTCGGTCTTTAATTCTATTTTTAAGTTTTTGCAAACCCACTTTATTATTATCAGCAACGCTGTATTGTTTAGGACGTATTTGGCTAAACACCCCATTGAGAAAACAACTATTAGCGCCACCCAATTCGATGATCTTTCCTGAATCTTGCATCGATGGTGAAAATTTATTGATATTACCTATAATCTGTCGCTCCATGATCTTCCGAGTTAAGCGGGCGGAAGGAAAAGGATTTTCGTAGTAACGGTCCCAATCTGTTTTTTCATAACGACTGTCTGAAACAAACACAATATCCCGCTGCACTAGTAAATTAAACAGAAAAAGAGTGGATTCAACCAGGATTTTAGCTGAAATAACAGAAAATAAAAATCTGGCCCTTAGGATATTGATTAAAAAGAACGACATGAGCCCAAAAAATAAAACAGTCATCAAATACTTACACATCACCTGATAATTCTTTTCTTGTGTATAAAATACCCGTCGCTTGATCAATCGGTAGTTCAACATCATAGCCACACCGCGCGAAACAAGCATTCCTAACGCAATGCTGGAGCTCAAAGAATAGATCATGACAAAAAGAATCATGTCAACGGCTGCTGTAATCAAGGATACAAAAAGAAACCTGAAAAGAACAAAACCGATTTTCATCGAAAAGAGGAAGGGATTAAAATTTTGCAGATTTTTCCTCTGATTGATGTTTTCAAAAAGAATTTCCCTGATTTTTACATTATTAAATTTACATAATAGAATTAAATCAATATCAAAATCATAATAATTGGAACGAATTTTCAAACATTTAAGGATAAATTCCATGGGCAAGGCGCGGATACCTGCCCCTAGATATTTCATTTTTATGCCAATCAGTAAGCTAAAAGCAAAAGAATCTTGTTCTTTTGTCACCCCTTGGATCAGATCAGCAGGGAATTTGAGGAATTCTTGTGTCAAACGCAGCACATCTGAATATGAATATTCTTGATTAGGGTCTATAATGATAGTGCCAATACAATCCCTGTGGTTACAATAGACATAATTCAGGGCTGTCTTAATAGAGGCCCCGTAGCCAGAAATGACAGCATGTTTTAATATTTTTAAATTAGTTTTGTGTTGAAGTGTTTCCAAGGTGCTATCATAGATACCACCTGAAGCATCATCAACAAGCACAATAAGACCCAGATTAGATTCGAGGAGATTTTCAATTAACCGGACGAAGCTTGGTCTTGAATAAAGCCGGTGAAAAGGAATAATAAAGGAAATTTTTTGCATAAATTAAGCGCTTTAGAATAATTGTTGCCTATTATATAACATATAATTTATGTTTTGTCTTTTTTATGTAAGGTAATTTGCTCGTGCTCAATCAATTAAAAAATTTTAGTGTCATTGCCTGCCAGATAATACTGCTCTTGATTTGTCTCGTAGGAGCCATTCTCCATTATGATCATTTGGACAAAATTCCCTATGGTTTCCACGTTGATGAGATGGCTGCCAGTGTTGATATAGGCTGCATGGACACTGAGGGAGTTGATGCCCACAATATCAAAAATCCAGTTTTTTCAAACCTCAATTACGGAACCCCCAAGCCGCCGACCTATATTTATCCAGCCATGCTTTGGGCCAAATTTTTTGGTTTTACTGTGGCAAGTTTACGGGCCTTTAGTGTCACGTGCCATCTTTTAGGCATTATAGGGATATTCTTTTTAAGCCGCTTGTTCTTCGGCTGGCAATGCGCACTTTTGACAATCACCGTGGCAAGTCTTTCACCATGGACATGGGGGATGAGCAGAGTGGCTTTTGAATCATTAATGGCCCCAACCTGCGTGATTTGGGGTTTATTTTTATTTTTTAAATCTCCGAAGGCCGCGAGCACAATAATTTCAGGTCTATTTTTTGCTGCGGCCATGTATTGCTATCCACCATTCAGGCTGCAGACACCCTTGATGATCCTGACCTTGATGATTTTTGGCATTTATCAATACCGTCGAAGCCTGCTGTCATGGTTTATTTTTCTTTTATCCATCATACTTCCGTCTATCCCTCTAATTCGAAAAACCTTAAGCGGTGAACTGCAGGGAAGGTTCAATAACATTAGCATATTTTCGAAAGATTATTTGACCATGATTCATAGTCCAGGGCATTTTGGGGACATCGTAAAAATTTTTATTAATAACTATTTGTTGCACTTTAAAGTTGATTTTCTTTTTTTAAGTGGAGATCCATCCTATGTCCACTCAACCAGGCATTTTGGTATCCTAGGTTGGCTGGATATGGCAGCTTTGGCCATAGGCATACTTTTTTTGATCATGTTAATCAATCCTTCAGAAAGAAAAAATAACCCAATTATAAAAAATGCTCCATTATTGATTTTCTTTATTGTTAATATTCTCCTCGGAGTAACGCCAGCAGCTTTGACCAATTCAGAATTACCTAATGCGTTACGGATAACCGGTTCTTGGGCTTTCATGTGCCTTTTATGTGGATTTTTGCTTTGGCAGGCCTGTGAGCGATGGTGGCCGATATGGATTGCGATCTGTATCGTATCGATTTTATTTGCATCTGCTTATCTTAATGTCTATTTTAAGAAATTCCCCGAAGAGGGCAAAGGGATGTTTAGTTACTGGACCTTGGACCAAGCCAATGGGCTTCACAGCGATCAAGACTGGTTGACCTTCTTGTACTTTTATCGTCATTATGATTATAATGCACGGTACTTTTTCATGCAGTACCGCGGGCTTTCTTGCACCCAATCTCGGGTATTGTGGGAAGGTTTCAGGGATTATTTAATAAAGAACAATCAATACAATTAAAATGTCGATCTATATCTTAGGCATATCCGCTTTTTATCATGATAGTGCAGCCTGCTTAGTCTGTGATGGAAAGATCCTTGCAGCGGCCCAGGAAGAACGGTTTACCCGCATCAAGCACGATGCTTCTTTTCCTTTCAAGGCCGTGGAATACTGCCTAAAAGAAGCTGGAATCACGATCAATGATGTCCATCATGTGGCTTTTTATGAAAAGCCTTTTTTAAAAGTCGAGCGGCTCTTGATGACCTATCTTAGCTTTGCCCCGCTTGGATTAGCATCATTTCTAAAAGCAGTGCCTGTCTGGATCAAAGAAAAAATATTTATTAAAGACATTATCCTAGAGAATTTGAAATATGAAGGAGAAATCCTTTTTCCAGAACACCATGAATCGCATGCAGCTTCCGCATTCTTTCCATCCCCCTTTAAAGAAGCCGCCATTATCACACTTGATGGGGTAGGGGAATGGACAACCGCCAGTTTTGGAGTGGGCCGCGGTAATAAAATTGAACTACAAAGTGAAATCAAATTCCCTCATTCCTTAGGGTTACTGTATTCAGCTTTTACCTACTATGTAGGATTTCGAGTCAATTCTGGCGAATATAAATTAATGGGACTGGCCCCTTACGGTGAGCCTAAATATGTGGATATTATCAAAAAAGAATTAATTGATATAAAACCGGATGGCTCCTTTCATTTAAATTTGAAATATTTCAATTATCCGGTTGGTTTGACTATGACCAACGAGCGCTTTGAACGTCTTTTTGATCTGCCACGCCGCGCACCGGAATCAGCCATCAATCAGAAGTACATGGATATTGCGCGCTCCATTCAAGAGGTTACTGAAGAGATCATGCTTAAAATAGCCATTCATGTGCACAAGGTCACAGGTCAGGAAAATCTATGCCTTGCCGGAGGAGTGGCTTTAAATTGTGTGGGTAATGGAAAAATTCTCGAAAAGGGGCCATTCAAGGACATTTGGATTCAACCCGCTTCAGGCGATGCAGGAGGCGCCTTGGGCGCAGCACTTTTAACTTGGTATCAGCACCTGGATCAAGCTCGGCATGCTGATAATATTCATGATCAACAGCAAGGTTCTCTCTTGGGGCCTCTGCCTGATGAAAATATCAGAGCTTTGGCTGATACTAAAGGGTGGATTTATGAATATTTGCCTGAGGAAACTTTAAGCAAACGCATGGTTGAATTAATCAAGCAAGAGAAAGTTATTGGCCTCTGCCAAGGAAGAATGGAATTTGGACCCAGAGCACTTGGTAACCGCAGCATTATAGGAGACGCACGTTCTGAAAAAATGCAATCTGTTTTAAACCTTAAAGTAAAATTCCGTGAATCATTTAGGCCCTTTGCACCCAGTGTCCTGGAAGAAAAAAAATCAGACTACTTTGGTCTTCCTATCAAAAGCCCTTACATGCTGCTGGTCGCCCCAGTCAAAGAGGATAAACGGATTAAAGTCGATACTAAGAATTTAGAAGGCATTGAAAAATTAAAAGTGAAACGCTCGACCGTGCCAGCCATCACCCATGTTGATTATTCCGCCCGTGTGCAAACAGTATCCAAGACAAGCAATCCTTTGTTTTACAGGATCATTAAAGAGTTTGACAGCCAAACAAATTGCCCCTTGCTGATCAACACCTCTTTTAATATCAGAGGAGAGCCTATCGTTGGCTCTGCGGCTGATGCCTACCGTTGTTTTATGTGTACCAATATGGATTACTTATTAATTGGAAGTTATTTATTTGAACGTGAGAAACAACCGCGTAAAGACGAATATAAGAAAGAAGATATTTCGACAATCTTAGACTAGCTTATGAACGAGCCTAAAGCTCCAACATTTCTAAATTATTTACTACCATCAATACTTATTCTTTTAGGCTTAAGGCGCCTGTATCATCATGGCATGGATGCAGCAAGCATTATCCCTATGGTTCTTGGTGCCTTTGGTTTGTATATGGCCATTTTCAACCATGGCTTACTGCGTAAAGTAGAAGCCATGATTATTAAAATTTGGCAACCTATAGCAGAAGCCATCACTATAATACTTCTGACGATTACATTTTATTTAGTATTTGCACCAATAGGATTGATTTTAAGATTACTCAAAAAGGATATTTTAAACCGCCGGTTTGATACCACCCCTCAAAGCTATTGGATTGAAAGAACAGAGAAACAAAGCAATCTTAAACAACAATTTTAGATTAAACCTACGGAAGGATACTTATGTCAAAAATGAGTTTATTTAAAGAACTATGGGACTTTCTAAAAGTACGCAAACGTTTTTGGCTTGCTCCCATTATTATTATCTTTATTATATTAAGCATCCTGGTCATTTTTGTTCAAAGCTCTGCCGTGGTGCCTTTTATCTACAGTCTTTTCTAAACATGCCCAAAACTTCACTAAAGCAAAAATTTTTGCTTTTAATCTTTAGTCTTGTACTTTGCATCGTTCTCCTGGAAATATTGCTGCGCATTGCCGGGGCAGTGGTCTATTACCTCCAGCAAAAGCATAATCATGTATCATTTAACAATCAAGAATACCGTATCCTTTGCCTTGGCGAATCGACCACCGCTTTAGGGGGCGAGGATTCTTACCCGAGTCAATTACAGCAGATGCTCAATACCCAAAGCCCATCTAAAAAATTTACAGTGATCAATGAGGGGATCATTAGCACCAACACAAGCTATATTCAAGAACATGCTGACTATAATCTTGATAAATATAAGCCACAACTTGTCATTGTCATGATGGGTATTAACGACCGATTCTTTTTGCATCAACACAGCGATAACTGCTGGGAAAATTTTAAATCCTTTATTGAAGAAATGCGGGTATATAAATTATGTCGCCTGATCGTTGAGCATGCCGCACACCGTGTCAAAGGATCTAAAATTGCATCAGCTCAGCCCGAATCAATTAATGAGACCAGGGTTAACCCAGAGATGCTGGAGAATTTTCTTAAACATTTAATAAACCAAGACATCATGCGAATTGAAGGACATTTGGCTTTTGCTTTCAAAGATCAGCAACAAGGTCAAATGCTTCAAGCAGAAGGTGAGAAAAAACTGGCCCAACAAGCAGCCTATGAAGCTGGCTTAGGTCTCATCCAATTATCTTTGCGCTATCGAATTAAGGGAGATCTTGACCAAGCGGAGGCTCTTTTGATTCAAGCGCATCAATTTGACCCCAATAATTCAGATTTATATTTCGAATGGGGAAAAATTTATATGGAAAAGAATGAATATGCTGATGCCATTAAAGCTTTTCAAGAGGCCTATTCATTAAACCATGATAATAAAAAAGCCTTACAAGGCCTGGCCCATGCCTATTATATGGCAGGGGAGAAATCCCAGGCTTTTTTAATCTATGAAGGCTATCTTCAGTTGTGCCCGGATGATTATTGGGGTTATATCGAAATAGCCCATTGGTTAAGGGAAAATCAACACTATCCACCCGCTGAAAATTATTTGACCCATGCCATAACAGTAGCTTCTTACATTGACCAGGCGTATCTTGATTATGGAGAAACTTTAGATGATGAAAAGAAGTACGATCAAGAAGAAAGTTTTTATCTTAAAGAAATCGCCCTTAATCCCAAAATACCTCAACTTTATCAAGCCTTAGGTCAATTTTATCGTGATCGAGGGAAGGAGGGATTAGCTAAAAAATATTTCCAACAAGCAGCGCTTCCTCAAGTAGCGGAATATTATCCAATCACGTTGACCAACTACAATTCATTACTAAATAAAATCCTAAACCGTCATATTAAAATCATCGTCATGCAATACCCATTGAGGGATATAACACCAATTGAAAATTATTTAGGCCCACGCAACAATGTTTTTTACGTGGAAAATAAGCATAATTTCAAAGAAGCCCTGGCCAAAGAAGGATATAATTATTATTTTAAGGACAATTTTGGCAATGATTTTGGGCACTGCACCCATGCAGGAAATAAATTAATAGCCCAAAATCTCTCAGAAGTAATTTTGACAAAAATCGAACCCTAGATTCTTATGTTAAGCATCCTATTATCATTTTTGACTATTATTCTGGTATTTTTATACTTGCGCAAACACCCATCCAAATGGGTTAGTGCTATCATCCTGGTTCTTTTTAATTGGCTAATATTGGAAATTGGCCTGTATTTTTATCTGCTTTGGGTTGTCCATTCTGGAAATTTTTTATTTCTGATTGGAAATCAAAAAATCTTAGATTCTTTAATCAAAAGAGACATTATTGACTGCACGGTTACCCATAAAAATGCTTCAAACAGTTTTTATCAAATTGACCCTGATTTAGGTTATACCGTAGGTAAAAATCAAAACTTTTGGCTTTATCGATCAAATCCTCAAGGACTACGTGCAGATACTGTATATTCTCAAACTCCATCCCCAACGACCCTTCGCATGGCCACCTTGGGCGATTCTTTTGTTTTTGGTGATGGAGAACCAAACGCAGGCAGTTGGCCATATATCCTTCAAAATATTACAGATGGACTGGAAGTCCTCAACTTTGGTGTTTCCGGATATGGCTTAAGCCAAAGTTATTTGCGTTATCTTAAGGATGCTCAGTCATTTCATCCTGACATTGTTTTTATTAACTATGTCTATTTGTCCGACCGTGATTGGTTAGAAGGTGATTTGTTTGGCGGTCGGAGATTGAGGCAATCAACTTTTTATCGTCCTTTATTAAACGTACGCAATGGACATATCCATTCGCTTCGTTTCAGCGCTTTGGACCTTTTGGATCCTACCTTAAGAAATGAATACCTTTACAAACCGATGGGCTTAGAACATTCTTTCTTCTTTAGTTGGGCAAAACCGTTCTTTTCCTGGACCAATACAGGGTTAGTTATTAAAGACATTTATCTAGAAAAAAAGTTTGATCAAGCCTTAACCAACGAGGGGAAAAACCCTCTAGAAAAGAATAAACGGTTGGCTTATACCCTCATATTGCTAGAAGACTTTTTGAATGAAACCTTAAAACACCATTCCATGGTCATATTCTTTTTTGATCAAGATTTCGATCAATTGCCAGCGCCCATACAGACAATTTTGCAGCAACATTCACAATACGTTGTCTATCTTAACGGCAAAAAATTACTCGATCTCTTTTTCAAGAAACTTAATCTTCAACCCAGCGATTATTTAAACCACACGAGTCACTACAATGCCTTGGGCAACCGGATTTACGCCCAAATTGTGCAAGATTTTCTAGAGACTAACCATTGGGGGGGAGCTGGCCGCTATTTTCTCTATTGTGATAAAACCAATCGTTTTCAAAATGTTGCTCTTCAAGCGTGCGAATAAATAATCCAAACAGAGCGTAAAGAATGTTGTTTAACTCCCTTGAGTTTCTTATATTTTTTGTTTGCGTCTATGGCCTTTATCTAATTTTGCAGCACCGCTGGCAAAATAGGCTCCTGATCCTTGCCAGCCTTTTATTTTATGCGGCATGGAATTGGAAATTCATCGGTGTCATGCTGATTTCCATCACCACTGATTATTTCTGTGCCAATAAAATAGACAGCAGCCAAAGTGAAAAGACCAGAAAGCTATTTTTATTTTTAAGCATTTTTGTCAACTTGAGTATTTTAGCATTCTTTAAATACTTTAATTTCTTTGCCAACAATCTTGAAGCTTTACATATCGTCTCATCGACTTATGTTCCTTTTAAGATCATTTTGCCGCTCGGCGTTTCTTTTTATACCTTTGAAGCCATCAGTTATACCGTTGATGTTTACCGCAGGCAGGTTAAACCCGCCAAAAAATATACAGATTATCTTTTGTTTGTCATTTATTTCCCGCACCTGATCGCAGGCCCCATTATGAGGGCCAAAAAATTCCTTCCCCAAGTTGAACACTTACGGGTTTTATCATGGGAACAGTTTTATGAAGGAACTTTTCTATGTTTCTGGGGCCTATTTGAGAAAATGTTTATCGCTGATAATTTGGCCAAAATCGTTAACCCCGTATTTGCTGGAAATTCACCTTACGAGGGGGGAAGCGTTCTGCTCGCACTTTACGCTTTTAGTTTTCAAATTTTTTGTGATTTTGATGGATATTCCAACATCGCACGAGGCTTAGGTAAGGCCATGGGTTTTGACATCACCATTAATTTTAATCTTCCGTATTTTTCTTCCAACCCCAGGGAATTTTGGCAGCGGTGGCATATCAGCCTTTCAACATGGCTGCGGGATTATCTTTATATCCCTCTGGGTGGCAACCGTTTTGGCCCTATCCGAATGTACCTGGCTTTATTGGCAACCATGCTACTGGGAGGCTTATGGCATGGCGCTTCCTGGACATTTGTTGTATGGGGTGCTTATCAAGGAACGCTTTTAATCGTGCACCGGATCTTTAGATCAGATAAAAAGACCGAAAATATAAACAATGATTTTTCCATCAAACATTTTTTAAAAATATTCTTATTCTTTCATTGTGTTGTTTTAGGCTGGCTATTCTTCAGGGCCCAATCATTTGGCCAAATTCTTCAAATGTTAGAAGCCATATTCGCTAATTTCAGTCTTAAGCCCGAAGATCTTTCAACATGGTTCAAATTTCTTGGCTTCATCTCGCCATTGCTGGCACTACAACTTTGGCAGTACAAAGCTAATGATCTCATGGTCCTTTATAAACAGAACTGGTTATTAAAAATGATCCTCTATGCCCTAATGACCTATTTAACCTTAGGTTGGGGCATCATGAAAGCTGAAGAATTTGTTTATTTCCAATTTTAGATCCAAGATATTTATATGAAATTCCCTTTAAGACAAATACGGGCTGTGCTTGTATTCCTACTCTTTCTGGAACTGTTTTTCTGGGTGGGAGGATGGATCAATCAAGGTCTCCAATACTGGGGTAATATGCAACATGCCCGAGAAAAGGGAGTTTATCGCATTGTCTGTATTGGAGAATCCCTAACCATGGTTGGTGGTCAATATTCTTATCCCTCTCAATTACAAAAGATATTAGACCAAAGCAGCAGTAGCATTCATTTTGAAGTGATCAACCAAGGAGTTGGGGGTGCCGGTTCGAGCATTCTTCTTCAACGAATGCCTCAATGGTTGGACAATTACCATCCTGATATGGTCATCTGCATGATCGGCGTTATTGATGGCATGCAAGACAAACAACCCATCGCAGCATCAAGTTCACCGTCATTTCTTAAAAGAATAAAGCTCTATTGGCTCTTCGAAAAACTTAAAGAAAAAACGGACGATGCTTTGAGTAACGATCTAAATAAATTAAAGAATCGATTGCACCCGCAGCCTCCCCAACCTCCACTCTTGACTGAATACGATATGTTTGTCAATGCTATGAAGCTGCAATCAAACAATCAGCGGCAATTATATTTTCTGATTAACTTGGCCAAAGCCAGCAATCGTTTGGATATTGCAGAATTCTTATACGGGAAATTCCTTCAAAATAATACTGATGATTTGATCCATCATTGGGTCATTAAGCAATACGGAGACCTTTTGGTCCAACGGAAGGAGTACGATAAATTTGTAAGCGTCATGGAATATATCCCTTATAATTCATGGCTTTATGATTGGATACCTGGCTATTGTCACGGTGAAGAGCACATGGAAAAAGTACGCCAAACCATTGAGAGGATGGTCACTCAAGAGAGTGTTGATCCTTTAGTTTATGCCGATGTTTATTCGTGTTATGAAGAAGGTGGCCGCCCTGATCTAGCCCAAATTTATCTTCAGAAAATGGGTTCCCAAAGCAGTTATTACAATCCGTTAACAAGAAAGAATTATCTGACCATTAAAGAACTACTTTTATCACATAATATCCAACCGGTTTTTGTGCAGTACCCCATGCGTGACATCCGGCCTTTATTATCAATTTTTAACGATGATCCTGATAAGGATAAAATCATTTTTGTCGACAATGGCCCTTCCTTTCAGCAGGCAGTAAGGGAATCATCTTACGAGACCTATTTTGTGGACCGAATGGCAGGGGATATCGGCCATGCTACTCCCCAAGGCAATCATTTATTGGCCAGTAACATTGCCCAAGCCATTTTAACGAATACTTCGAAATGGGAACATTAATCCATGTTAAGCTCCGGTATCAAAATCGATCAGTTGATTAGAAGCAACCGAAGGACCATTGGTTTACAAATAACCACTGATGCATGCTTGATTGTCCGAGCACCCTACCGCGCCTCAGAGGAGTACATCCAAAAGCTCATTCTTCAAAAAGAATCATGGATTAAAGAAAAACAAGAACATTTAAGGCAAAAAAAGAACCAATTTAAGCCAAAACAATTCATACCTGGTGAAGAATTTTTATTTTTGGGGGAGAGCTATCCATTAATTGCTAGCGAAAATCTTGTCAAAGCAGTTATTTTAGATAATAATCTGATGATCTCAAGCCTGGTTTTAGCGAACGCCCAAGAACATTTAGAAAACTGGTACAAACAAAAAGCATTGGAACATTTAAACCAACGCGTCTCGCATTATGCAAAAATGACTTCATTGACTTATCAATCTGTTAAGATATCAAATGCAGCCACCCGATGGGGCTCCTGCAGTTATAAAGACAGTTTGAATTTTAGCTGGAAATTGATCATGGCACCAGCAAGGGTAATTGATTACGTGGTGGTGCATGAGCTCATGCATATCAAACAACGGAATCATTCACGCAAGTTCTGGACAGAAGTAGCTAACATTATTCCTGATTATAAAACAGATGAATCTTGGCTTAAAAACAATGGACACTTATTAAAATGGCTTTCAGCATAACTCCTTTCACTATTGCCTGTCTGTTGGTTTTTATTTCTTCCTTTGCCAGTGCGATTTTTATTTTTTTCTCCCGCCCGATCAGTGCCCTAAAAACTTTATGGGGACTGATTTCAATGATTGTGGCTGTTGTTAATCTCGGTTTATTTTTCATGATGACATCAACCAGCTATGAGGTGGCCTATCAAAATGCTTTCATTCTTAATTTCATCACCATTTTTATCCCCGCGATGTTTTTTCATTTCACTTCCATTCTAACGAATACACACCAGCGCAAAGACATTGAAATCAAAATTTATTATTCTTTGACCATCATTTATATGGCCTTGGTCATGTTTTATCCTCATTATTTCTTAAGGGGAGTGGGCCCTCTTTTTGAGTTACACTATTATGCGCAATCTGGGCCGCTTTATTATTTCCTGCCACTATTATTTGTTTATCTGATTGATTATGGCTTAGTGGTCGTTTACCTCAACTTCCGTTCTGCAACAGCTGTTAAAAAAAATCAACTCAAATATTTCTTTATCGGATGCTGCTTTGGTGTTGTGGGAGGGATCAGCGCTTTTTTACCTGTTCTTGACATTCCTGTTCATCCATGGGGACTATGCCTACTGCCGATCTACGTATGGATTGTCTCTTATGCTATTGTTAAACATCAACTCATGGACATTAAATTTGTCCTACGCAAAAGCCTGGTTTATACCAGTGTCATTTCACTATTAACTGTTTTGTTCTTTATCTTTGTTTATTTTGCTGAAAAAACCTTTCACCAAATCGTTGGGTACAGGGCAGGCATGAATTCAATTTTTGCCATGGCCTGTATTACGCTTTTAGCAGCACCTATTTATCGCTTATTTCAATCAATCGTCGACCGTTATTTTTATAAGGGAACAGTAAGCCAAATTGCCCAAGAAAACCGGCGTCTTCATGATGAATTATTGGTTTTAGAAAGCAACCGCGTCTTAAGAGAAGTAGCTCGAATGCTGGTCCTTGAAACTCAAGAGCCTTTAAAACGTATTAGCCTGGAAGCTCAATTTAATCCAATACTTAAAGAAGACGTAAATTATATTCAACGGGTCATTGCTGATCTATGGGAATACAGTGAAACAGTGCCCAAAAATTATGTCGAGGTTGATATCATTGCACTGCTTGATCAAAAGATAGATAAAATTGCTGTTAACCATACCAATAACACTATTTTTAAATATTATCAATCTTTTAAATCCATTAAAATTTTCGCCTCAGAAGAACAGCTAGGCCGTTGCTTTGAAAATATCCTGACATACTGTTCGAAGGCCATTTATAGTGGAGGGGAGATATTTATTGCGATTGAATACAATAAACAATGGGTTTCTCTTAGCATCCGCCACAATGCCTATAGCCTTTCTAATTATGAGATAGAGAACTTCTTTAAACCCTTTTTCAGGTCTGAGAAGCTAAGCAATGGTATTTCTTTGGCCTTGGCCAAGGCTATTATCTTGCAGCATGGAGGAAAAATCCAGCTAGATATTCAAGAGAAAGAAGCCGTTGATTTTCTAATCGATTTACCAATCAATTAATCATTATTTGGCTTATTGCTCGACGAGATCTTGACACTGCCCAATTTGTAGTATATACTCGAAATAATCACCCAGCAGGGAAGTTGGGAAAATTTTAGGCACAGAAGCCATGGATATTTCTTATTCATGGCTTTTTTGTTGCCCTGATTGTTAAGTTTTGTTTAAGATTAAATTAAAAAACTACCTAAAGACCAATATGCTTAAAAAATATTTTTCCCTAGTCATATCTACCTTATTTTTCTTCCAATCACTTTATTTACCTGATACTGCCCGTGCCGAAATTCTCCCTTTACCAGCTGCCAATCAAATGTTAGCACTTTCAGCTCCGCTTAATCCAGTAATGCTTCAAGGCTTGCGGTACAATCCCAATAAACCATTTGAATTTGAATTTATCCTACAACAGGGGGACAAAGCTATTCCGCTAGATCAATTGCGCGATCGAGGAATGGAGTTAGTGAGATACTTCATGGCAGCCTTAACCATGCCAGAAGAGGAGCTTTGGGTCAATCTTTCGCCCTATGAACATAGCCGTATTATCCCAACTGAACTTGGTACCACACGCTTAGGTGCTGATATGCTTATTGAAGACTATATTTTAAAACAACTTGCCTCATCTTTGACTTTTCCTGACAGTCAAACAGGCCGGGCTTTTTGGCAAAAAATCTATACTAAAACGCTGGCTTATTTTGGTACGGACAATATTCCAGTTTCAACTTTTAATAAGGTTTGGATTATTCCTGATTATGCCCAAGTGCTGGTTAAAGAAAATACTGTGATTGTGACCTACAGTCATTTAAAGGTGATGATGGAACAAGATTATTTGGCTCAAAAGAAACACATCCTACCTGATGGTAAAAATGTGGCTTCAGATGTGATGCGACAAGTGATCATTCCTATCCTTGAAAAAGAGGTTAATACTGGTTCAAACTTCGCCCCTTTAAGACAGATGTTTGATACCATTATTTTGGCCGAATGGTATAAGCGTAATCTTAAAGAGAGTCTTTTTAATCAATATTATGCCAATCAACATAAAATTAAAGGAATTGACGAAATCAGCGATGCTATTAAAGAGAAAATTTATCAACGGTATGTAAAAGCTTATAAAAAAGGTGTTTATAATTTGATTAGGGAAGATACCATTCCTGGAACAGGAGAGATCATCCCTCGCAAATACTTCTCAGGCGGTGAAAGCTTTGCGATGACAAGCTCCATCACTGATGAGAAAACTAGTTTCGCCAAACTTTCACCCAGAAGCCAAGCGAATATACGAAATGAAAATTCATTCTTAATGGACATAGGCGTTTCCCCTGCCATGAATGCTGTTGTGGCTCTTGCTCCTGGAATTCAACGCGCACTCGATGACATGGAGGCAGAACTAGGTCAAGAACGCAGGGTTGCTCCCATTGTTCAACAATTGATGGAACCCATTGATCCTACCATTATTCCATCTGTATTGGGACATGCCCGGGTAACGGCAGAAGGTTGGGAAGCAGTTAAAACTAAAAAAGGTAAAACCAAAGAATTCTTCCACTCTCGTGTGAGTTTAAATATTTATAGGCCAAATAGAACTTCCCTAGGGGACGGCAGTACGACAAAGGGAGGCATTCGCTATTACGTCGAAGCATCTACCCTCATGAAAGAAACTGTTTTTAAAAATGGTTGGAATGAATTAAATCGCCTCCATGCATCTGAAGAAGTCATGCGGCAATTTATTGCGTCCTATATGCGCAATAGTGCCAATAATTTGGCATTTTTGATGTTTGAAAAGGTTAATCTCTTGGGACTTCCATTAGGTGGAGCGAAAGCTGATGTTTTTATAGGTAATTTGGCTGGAGGGCCTGGAAATTTTACCATCGAAGATTTAGATAAAAATGAAAAGGATGAAGTGGTTAAAAAAATAGCTCAACGCCATGGAGAAATTTTAGCTCCTTTTGTAGGTATTGGAACAGATAGTCCTGCTCCTGATTTAAACACCGCTGAATTGATGGGGATCCTTGCAGAAGAATATATTAAATGGACAATAAAGAATAAATCAGAAGAATTCAAAGATCCGGAATTAATTAGTCTTTTAGAATTAAAATTAGAAGATGTTGAAAATCATCCAAATCAATATCCATTAGGAACGACGCCTCTTTTGGCGGTTATTGATGATTTTGGAATACGACACCCCGGCTTCGCTGTGCCTTGGACTTCTGTATTTACAGGTAACAAGGAATTTGGTGGGCTTGTAGGACGAGAGGAGGCAACAGGCATCGGTGTTATTACCGTATTGATTGCCTATTTTCAAGAAATGGGCATTGATTACAATAATTTTACAACTGCTATACAAGGCATGGGAGCCGTAGGTTTTAACGCCGCATTAGAAGCATTGGCGAATCATCTGCGGGTGACCCGCTTTAGTGATGATGGTATTGCTGTGATCAATGAGCAAGGTTGGAGTGAAGAACAGTTAATAAATATACGCCAGCAAATTCGAAATATTAATGCAGAAATAAGAAAACATAATGAAGAGAGAAGTGAAGAAAATCCTCAAATTAGTTGGAGAGAATTTTATCTGATAGACCAGGCAAAACCTGAAAATGAACGGATTTTTGCCTTACCCAGAGTTACGGCAATTATAAACTCAGAACCAAAATTACTAGAAGATGGACGTGATAATCCAGAATATTTGAGATTGGACCAAAAAATTAAGAAAGCAATCCTTGAGGCTCCTGTGGATGTATTAATCCCAGCATTTAAACAAAATCAAATTGACCAAAATAATTGGGAAAATGTAACCGCACCTTATATTGTCGAGGGGGCAAATCATCCTGTTGATGAAACCGCTCAGCGAGAACTTACGACAAAACCAAACTCTACAGTTATTTTATCAGGAATATTGGCAAACGCCGGAGGCGTCTATGGCTCTTACTTACAGATTCTACAAGCCATGGAAGGAAGAAAATATGATTTGGAAGAAGTACGAAGGCGTAGCCGAGAAAAATTGACTCAAGTCACCAAACAAGTTATTCAAATACTTAGAGAAAATCCGCAACTTAGTTTCAATCAGGGTTGTGAATTTCTAGCTTGGAGAAATGCAGCTACAGAGCGGTTAAAAACTACTATCAATGAAACAGCAGGGGAAATGAGAAAAATTAGGAATTACTATGGAGATGCCCCAGCTCCAACGATCATGCGGCGCGTAGTTCAGCTTGGGCTTAGAGACGAGCTCATTGCTAAACAAAAACAAAGCATGGGGGACCTTCTTGATCGGATTATGACATACCTTAACGGACAAAGATTTAAAAGTGGGGTTAACAAAATGTTACGGAATGAAATAAAAACCACTTTTTTAAGATCTCAAAATAATGATCACGCCAAAACACTCTTTTTGATACGGACATTTTACTGGATTCTTGCTGGCGAACGAGTCACAGAATCAGCAAGAAGACTTGAGGGATTTTATTACACGGTTGATGATGTCATCAAATTACGTAGAGAATTATTAGAAACCCTTTGGAAATTACCATGGGCTTCACAATCAGGAACTCCTGAAAATAAACTTTATTTATTCGTTAAGGAACGTATTGAAGAATTAAATGACGCAGCTTCATTGGCCAATGGCGGTATCGACTTTAATATGGGCCATGTCCTGATTAATCAGCAAGGAGAGGATGACTTTCAAGTGCAAGCTGCTTTTAATCGTACCGAATGGGAACATATCAAAGGTTTAAAACCAATTTTCTTGAGGCTAATACCAGTTAATATTCCCCAACTCATCGGAGTACAATAAAGCTTCCTCATAAATTGATTGCCTTTTTGTTGTATGAGCATCTTCCTCGTTATATAATTGAATCAATTAAGAGATATTCTCATCGCTTTTACCTGCTTCATGCATTGAAAGGAGTTGAGGGATGAAATGCTTGGTCCTCAATATGGATTACACCTTCCTTGGCGTCTGCGATTGGAAAGATGCCGTTTGTGCCGCCTACACCAACAAAGTCATTATCGAAGAAACTTATGATGAAATCATTCATTCTCCTAACATGGAAATGCGTAAGCCCGCCGTAGTTAGGCTTCGTAAATATGTTCGGGTCATGTATGATAAAATCAGTAGTGTAACCTATACCAAACGGAATGTTCATCTGCGTGATGCGTATATTTGTCAGTATTGTTCGATTAGATGTAAAAACAGTGAAGCCACGATAGATCATATAGTCCCTGAATGCCGGGGCGGTCAAGACTCATGGGAGAATACCGTGACTTGCTGCAAACCTTGTAATTTATTAAAGGGGAGTATGACCTTGTCCGAATCTGGCATGAAACTAATCCACATCCCTAGACGACCAAAAGGTTTTATGGAAGTCGTTCGGATCAAATTAGGCGAGCTGCATGATTTATGGCTTAAATACCTGCTTTAAAATTCTATAGAATCAATGTATAATCTGATTCTATGAAAATAAAAATTTTTTTGTTTTTCATTTTGAGTATTTTCATAAACTTCACCGCGTATGCCAGTGAGACTGTTGATTTACGGATGTACGGTCACATCACGGCAGATATTTCCCCCCAAAGAGCAGAATTTGATTGCGAAAATAGCACCAAAGCAGATTGGCTTTTAGGCAAACTATTGGCCGATCTGTTTTGGGATGCGGGGAATAATCATGTTCAAGCGGATTCAACTGTTGGTAATGCCATGGTCGTGGTGCACAGCTGGGACCCTTATGGATATTTGATTGCAGGACGTTCTGGCTCAAAGGTCATTGTGCTAATGGCTAAAGCCAAGGAAGATCTTTTAAACGCTGCAGCCAATGAGCCTTTGCTTTTAGGAGCGGACGCTCATTTTCAACCGCAGCAAGACTACCCAATGGCACTGGATTTTTACGATCTACGTGCCCTTAAAGCCTATCAACACAAAATGACATCCAAGCATAAATTTGGATTAGAGACTCACTGGCCATTTATCAAACAATTTGGGCTTGGTGGCTTATCCATTGATAGCAGCATGTCCCTAGTATTTGAAAATCCTGCACCCGATGTGATCGAGTGGGGACCTGAAGATTTCGAAGTTAGTGAGGCCAAAAAAAATAATGGGATGGTGGTGGGAAATTTCTCTCCCGACGGACGCGCGCCCTTATGGATGTATAATCAATACCCTTTAAGCATGGTACAAACGGCCCCATCAGCGTTGATAGGCAATTGGGGAGGGGTCGGAGAAGCAGGGGGGCATTTTTTTAGCTGGGGAGAAGATCAGTCCTTGTGGGAGAAGACTGGCCTTTATTTCCTTCAGAAAGTAATGGACCGTTATGCGAATAATCCTAACCTTGCAGGCTGGCATCTTCATGCGGGCGAACCTGGCGATGAAGATAATATTCATTACCGGTCTACCGATTTAGGTGATTATTCACCTGCAGGAGAGGCTTCATTTCAACAATGGCTGCAAAACACCGGGCATTATAGCCTTTCTGATATGGGGCAGCGCTGGTATGGTGATTCTTCTCATTTCACCGACTGGTCTCAGGTGCAAGTACCGGATGTTAATGATTTTATCAAGGAATCAGTAGGGCGGCATTTTGATCTTCGGGGCCCTTGGGAAAGAAAACTTGATGACGATGATGATTGGACCCCCATTGATTTACCGCCATCCGAAAATCAGTTGTTTACCCCGCTCGGAGCTGCGACGTACCGAACAAAATTTACTCTTCCTGACGGATGGAATTCACCTCAAAATTATTTCGTTTATAGTTTTGGCACCAGGTCCCATGATAAAACAGAACTTACGGTCAATGGGCAAGACTTAGGTAGCCTGGATGCCAATGATGAAAATTTTGTTTCTGCGGATATTACCTCAACTTTACACCCTGGTGAAAATGAAATTATTCTAAGACCTGATGCTGATTCCGGTGGCTGGATTTACGGACCTGTATTTATTTCCTCGACTGCTCCTACGTCTTTTCCTTTCTCTAATCAACAGCTCAATGCCCGCTGGGTAGATTTTAGGCTTTGGCAATCTGATAGCGTTGTGAATATTGCTAAAAGGACTGTTGAGGCGGCCCGCAGCATTGAACCCGATAAACCGCTGGTTTTATCAGCAGGAGCTTCCTTGCAAACTTTTTCTGGCATGGCTGATCTTGGGGGCCAATGGAATCTGGGATTACAAAACACCGGGCGTGAAGCAGGTTATTTTCCTTATTGGTCGCGCATGGGATTTGTCGGCGGGTTTTATGGTACCAGTGAAGCATCAGCAAGGCCCACCATAGAAAAATTGAATCTCATGATGGGGCGTATTCTGCTTGATGGGGACAGCAGCCATGATCTTTATTGGGATATTGAAGATTATATGAAAATTGAAAATGATTCAGGATGGATGAGCCAGCATCAAAGGCTTTTGCATTTAATTGGAAAATCATTGCCTGAAAAACCTTCTATTGTTCTTTTGCGTGCTTCATTGCCTTCAACACTTGGTCTTAATACAGCCGCCAAATGGGACCTAAAAGAAGAATTAAATGGTGCTCATTTTGATTTTGTATATGCCTCTGAAGGCCAGTTAGAAGCAGGTTTGCTTAAAGATTATCCTGTCATTTTTGACGACGGAACATCTGTGATGGATGACAAATTAATCCAGGCTATTAACGCTTATGTTCAAGCAGGGGGGACCTTTATTGCTGAATCTGACACAGGCAGACATTCCCTGACACAGGCCAATGCCTGGCCCATTTCTCAATTAACCGGAATGCAGGTCGCTAATGCAGATGAAAAAGGGCCGGTGCATTTTCAAAGCTCATTACCTATATTTCAAGGTTGGGATGCTCGCACTTTTGGTGGCAATAAAGGGATTGGCCTGACAGCCAATTCTTCTCAAGTCGTGCCATTAGCTTTATGGAAAGATGGGAATATTGCTATTGGCATGTGTCCAATTGGCAGTGGAAAAATAATTGTTTTAGGTGCTTCTTTTTGGCATCATCCTCAATCTTGGAAAAATCAAAATGATGCGTGGGCCACGGATAAAGAATTTTTCGAAAAACTTTTTGGAGATTTAAACGTTGCGCGTAACACACAAAGCACTGATTCACGTATTTGGACAAGAGAAACCATGACAAAAAATGGCCTGCAAGAATGGCTCATTGCTTTCAATAATAACAAAGATGCGACATCAGGTGATGTTTCTTTCCATGTGAATCAAAACCCTGTCCAAGTTTGGGACCTGATGAGCGGTAGTCCTGTTCAATACGATTATTCGTCTGATGGATTCATTACGATCCATAATCTTTCGTTTGATGGTTATGAAACAAAAGCTTTCGCCACAACGCGTGGGACATTTGCTGATGCGCTTCCTATTTGGTGGGGTGAAAAAACGAAATTCTGGACGAATCAGGCAACCGCGACACCCGATGCTAATGTGCCAGATCAGAATACCTCAAAGGAAACCATACCTTTTGAACAATGGTCGATTACCAGCAATGACCCTGATATTTTATATAGTTCAAGTTTTACTGTTCCCTCAGAATGGAATGGAGGACATATACTGCTTAATCTTTATAGTTACGATACCCCAATTGCCTCAGATCAAGCTGAATTCTCTGTTAATGACAAGCCCATTACCACTTATAAAGCCCAATATTGGAGCCAAACCTTAAATTACGATATTACTGATGCGATCCAGCCGGGGAACAATGTTTTGGCTATTAAAGTTGAAGGGCAATCACCTTTAAAAGGTCTTAAAGGAGCTGTTTGGATTTCATATGAAAAGGATTTAAATCCATCTCAATCACTGGATGGCTCATGGCAAACTAATGGGTCAACCGATTCAACCGGAGCTATTCCTGGAAAAGTTGAAGCCACCTATTTAAATCGAAGCTTTAATGTTCCATTAACTTGGCAATCCGGCCAGGTTTATTTACGCATCCAAACACCTTTTCAATGGCTGGGAGATGTGGTGATTAATGGTCATTCCATTGTGTATAACGGATTTCTTCATCCGTTTGGCTTGATTGCTGACATCAATTTGACACCTTATTTGAATTTTGGGACAGATAATACCATTGAACTCTGGCCTTATAAGACCATACCTGTCAAAAATAGTAAGGATGTAGCAAAAACAGCAGATATGGAAATCAGCGATATATCGGTAGGGGTTCAATAAAAAGTAAGAGTTTTCTCTTGAAAAAGAAGAGTTCTGCATCAAATATTCTGCATTAAGTGGGATTCGAAAGAGTAAGAATAATACTGTGAGGATGACTCAGGTAGATTTTGCGTTTTACTACTTTGAGGGGTGATTTCCCATATAACAACTTAACATAACATATATTATAGGAAGTTACTTAGGTGGGCTTTAAAGGGCTGGATTTGATTCCTTTTTGCGCCCTTAGCTGCTATTCTCGTATGTTTTTAGGACAGTTGTTCGCGGGAATACAGCCAGGGCTTGAGCTAGTCAGCTCCTTCGCCCATGGATCTCCTTTTCTCTTATTGTGCAGCAGATACAAACCGAAACCTTGGTACAAGCTTCCCATTCACAGTAACACTTTCTTTAAACATAGTCAATGGCCTGGCCCAAAGCGCTCCTTCCGGAAAATCACCCTTATAGAGCGCTTTATAGATCACCATAATTTCTTGCGTTTCAGTATGTGTGGCAAAATCCAGCACTTCATAGCGTTTGCCTTTATAATGCTCATATAGGCCTTTTAGGATTGAATTCATACAAATTAGCCAGGAATTTCAGGCTCTACTAGTTTAGCCAACAAAATCAAAGATTCCTGCCAGCCCAAATAACACATTTCTGCTGGAATTGCTTTTGGAATTCTTTCTTGAAGAATATTCAACTCAGTCCCGCAAATTACCTTTTTCAAATTAATTGTGGTTTGCATTTCACCAGGCAAATTTGGATCATCAAATATGGATATATAACGGATTTTCTTGTCCTGCACTAATTCCAAATATTTTCCACCAAATGAATGGCTATTGCCCAGCCCAAAATTAACAAAGCTCATCTTAAAACCACCGCCAACCTTAGCATTCAGTTTATGAACTTTACAGGTAAAACCATTTGGTGGCAGCCATTTGACCAAAGCATCCGGATCAAGAAACGCCTTATATAGCTTTTCAGGTGTTGTACGCAAAACTCGATGAAGTTTCACTGTATTTGATGCCATAATAAAATCCTCCTATCATATTTTCATCTCTTGAACATAAACGCAAGAAACATGCCACCATATATAAATAAAGCTATCATTGCTGCCATGGAAATTTTATTTTTCAAATCGATCAATGAATTCAATTTCGGATCATTCAACCCTAAATAACCATTTTTTTCCAAAAATTCCTTCATCAATAGCTGATCACTTTTTGACGAAGTTGGCGCCCAGGAAGGCTTATTCAACCTTAACCAGACCTCGTTATGATTAAATTTCAAATAATTAGCAAATTTAAGATTAAAGAAAACGACTAAAAAAACTAATATAACCAGGATAACAAATGTGACCTGTATCAACATACTCATATATTACCGCTCTTTCTTTTGGGGGAATAGCTATTATATCCGGCCTAACTTGGCCGTTGTTGATGAAATATTAGGACTGTCAGGGTTAACATCCAATACCCGCTTTTTGGGAATAATCACAAGATCCATGTCTTCCATCGGAATAGCACCCAAAAGTGGCTCATTCCCCATGACCAACGCCCCTACAAATCCAATACGGTTTTTAAAATGAATCTCAACAGGGCCAACATAGGGAACAAACATTCGTTCTCCATTAGCCAGCTCAACTTCTTTGTGATTGATTACTTTAAGCTTTAATTGGAGCCTCAATTCCTCAGTAATACATAAATGCAGAGCGCCTGAATCAGCCAATGCGTTGACTTTGACCGGTTTTATCCGGCAATTTCTGGGATTCTTAAGCAGTATTTTTGTATGTACCAACCCCATGCCCCCTCCTGTTAATGGATGCTTCTGGCGCAGGGGGAAGCGTATTGGTTTTGTCGATTTTGCTTTGGGGATAAGCTTTATTTTGATCATTTAAGAAAATTATAACCGAAACAAGGGTTTATTCAAGGCTATTACGCTAATGCCCAAACGCTTTTAGAAGTGTCCTTAGCTTTCTTTAATATGCCTTTGGCGCGCAATTGGGTTGCCGCCCAAAAGATGTCTTCATTCCAGGTAAAATGCAGGTTCCCGCTATTGCGAACCTCTTCGCCATGATGCTGCCATACATGTTCTTTGACCTTCATGATCTGCGCCGAACCATTAAGATCCTTCAAAGCTTCAATAATCCAGTCGCATAGGTCTTTTCGTGTTTTCATAATTTATTCAATCCGATCTGAGTTTCTTTAACCCTGTACCCATTTTGGGGACTGTTCCCTTCTATTCTATAACTTCTAAAAGGTCGCATTTTCTTGAAACAAGCTTTTTATAAGCAGACATATCTCTCTACCTTATGCCTTATTAATCTTTACCTGCTTTTCTTAAAACTACATGCATGGCGTTTTCGCCGCATGCTCGCTCAATGACCTTAAATCCCAAACTACTTAAATCTATACCGGATAAAAGATTCTCTCCTTGCCCTAAGTAAACAGGTGAATACGCCAAATGCATTTGGTCAATCAAGCCTGCTTGCAAATACTGGCGGATTGTAGCAACCCCACCTCCAATACGCACATCTTTGGCCTTTGCGGCTTCTTGGGCTTGAGCCAGCGCCGACGCGATTCCATCACTCACGAAATGAAAGGTTGTTCCGCCTTTCATGACAATCGGATCCCTTGGATGATACGTTAACACAAAAACCGGCATGTGATAAGGCGGCTCCTCACCCCACCAACCTTTCCAGGACCCATCTCCCCAAGAACCTCGGATGGGGCCGAACATATTGCGCCCTAAAATCCAACTTCCAACATTCTCAAAAGATTTTTCGGCCCAATTATTATCAATCCCCGCACTTCCACCTTCCCCTAGACCGTGCATTTTATTGAACATTTTCGTCCTAAAAAACCAATCAAAAACTTCAGGGCCTCTTTGACCTAAAGGATTATTGATATCCTGATTTGGGCCCGCTGAAAACCCATCAAGAGAGATTGAAAAAGCTGCGACCTTAACAATTCCCATCTATTCCTCCAATCTAAATTTTGCTGTTCTTAAATGATGGTGACACTTAACTTATTTCAACCACTTTATTACGTGATTTCAGGCCTTTAATGATCTCATTGCTGGAATGACCTTGATCTCCATGCACATTTGGTAAGATTAACGCTTTTAAAGAATTACTTCAAGAGATTTTAGGCAGACGCCTTAAGATTCTTCGAAGCAACTGCGAATGTCCGTTATGAGGACCTGCGCTCAGAATGACGATGCTCTAGCTGCTTTTGTAGATCCCAATCCGCGGGCTTCAATTTAGGTGTAAACCAAGGTGCGCCCTTCTTGATCCAGGCCTCTCGAAATTGATCGATACTTGCTTTATCATCTAAGCCGAACTCAAAACCACAGCAATGACAGATCTCATGCGACGGGAACCCAAGTTTGTCATACGGCATTTCTTTCAAGCCTTTAAATCCACAGACCGGACACATATAAAAAGCGTTCTTCATTGTTCCATCCAGTAACGCATATCGGTTTTAAAATAGGTCCGGATCCGGCCACGCCAGGTCATGACCGCAAATTCTCCGGTTGAAACTCGGTAATGCAAAATGTCCCCGTTTGGCCTTATCTTCTCAAGAACATCATTCGAAACCGCAGTATCCAAAAGGTTCCTAGCCTGATCAAGGTATTGATCAATGGTGATTGCCCCGAACTGCTCTCCATGCTTTTGGTAATGTGCTTCAAGCTGGCCTGGTGCAAAATCTTGGGCTTGGACCGCAGCTTCACTTCTTCCTGAAAAAACAAAGAAACAGAATAAAAGAAGGACGCAAAACCGCGCAATATTAGTTGTAATTAGGCTGATAAGAATCCTTCCAATCCATTAAGTTTAATTTCGTATACATCCTTGAGCATCACTCCAAGCAATCCCTTAGGGTAACCTTTACGGGCGAGCCATATCAGATAACTCTCAGGCAAATCGATCAAAAGACGATTTTTATATTTCCCAAATGGCATACGGGTTTGGGCTAATTTTGAAAAATAAACTGGATCTGGCATTAATGTTTCGGGTTCATTCATGATAATTCTTTAAACGCTGGATGCTTCTTGATTAGTTTTAAGGCTTGGCTTATCAGGGTTTTTCCTGGCTCCATCCGATGCCAGGGACTTGCACCTGAAGGATGTGCCAATGGAATGAGATCAAAAGAATGGCCTTCGAAATTGACTTTAAACTGCTTGCCGATCACATCGGTTAATTTATCAAATTTAAGAAATTGTTGGATAGCTAATTTTCCGACTGGAATCACTAATTTAGGATTTAATATTTCAAGCTCTCGACTCAACCACTGGGAACAGTTTTTGACCTCTTGAGGATTTGGGGCCCTATCCCCACCTTTAAGCTCTTTACCGGGGAAACAACGGCATACGGCAGCCATATAGATCGATTGTCGAAAATGTTCCTCATCCAAACCAGCCCCTTCTTTAAACCACCCAAAAAGAGTCTTGCCAGCTGTCCATGCAAATGGACGGCCAAGCTTGGGCTCTTTATCTCCGGGGGCTTGGCCAACCAGGATGACACGGCTCACCACAGGCCCTCCACTCACCACCGGTGGATGCATGTTGGGACATAGACGACAGGCTTTCAATTGCTCGATATGTTTGATGAGTTTTTGCATTACTAATGCGCCAAAACTATCTGAAATAATGCAGGGATTGCTAAAATTAAAGCCCCGGTCATCTTCCAAAAGTCCAAACCTTCGCCCTGCAGTTTTCCCTTAAAAGCAGAATTTACTAGCAGTAATCCCCCCATAAGACTTACCCAAGTAATCCAAAATGTTAAGAGCCCCCGCGTTTGGCTTTCCAAACCATAAACTGGCTTTGAGCTAAGCTGGAAAAAAACTATCACCACTAGAACGGGAATGCCCACACTACTAAGTGCACTTTTCATTAACCTACCAATTTATAAATGATTAATGAAGACCCACCGGTCATTATCGACCGATGGGCTTCATTTGATCCCTGAATAAAGCTTACTTCTTAGCGCCTTTTTTGGCTTTCTTCTTGTTCGCGACTTTGTCTCCCATAGCAATGACCTCCTCCCGATTTTTGATGCTGGTATTATCATTTCAAAAATGAATTTAAAATTGTCCCTGTGACCAGCCCTCCTGCTGTTGCTGCGGTTGTGGCTTCCGATGCAACAATTAAAGACATGGATTGAATGCCTAACCTTCCCGGGCCTTTAAAGCGATTAAAAAATAATTGGCCGGGGCTGGCAAGAAAACCTGTTGAGAGTTTCTGAAAAACAGTTTCCATGGTGACAGATGTATCTTTGTAGATCCATGCACTTGGTTCTATATCGATTTGTTCTCCGGCATTCAAATTAATTTCAAACACATTGCCATAACCATGTAGCCATAAAATTCCTTCATTATTAATACACTTAAACGTATCGATAAAGAATCCACTTACTCCTAAAAACATATTGGCAATACCTTGGACGCGCTTAAATGTATAATCAACACTATCAGTCGCAGCGAGAAATTGATGTTCACGAACGTCAATACTTTCATTTTGTTTTAAATGGATCGCAAATACCTGCCCTGCGCCATCACGACTAAAAGAAATACGCCCTACACCTTGTGCTTGGGTTACAAATATATTGATCCCTGCGATCATGCGTTTGAAAGCACCACTCAGAGGTTTAATAGAAACATTAACCGTCAAATCCTTCCAAAGCAGCACATGATGCTCAAAATAAACTGGGACCTGACTCAAATCAATTTGTAAAACTGGGACTAGCTCACCTTCAATGTGATACGTAACACCTGCAAATTTCTCATCCCTGACTTTGGAAACTACCTGTACTGGAACAGCCATAACATCCTCCCTTTTTTATCCATTTAACCTACTTATCATCAACATGAAATGTGTGAATCATCCTGTGCACAATAGGAGCTAGAACAATTCCCATTATTCCGATAAAAACTAACCCGCTAAAGAGAGCATAAAACGATGCGAATATTTTTGCATCTACCCTGGTCAAGGTATCCACTGGCCCCATACCCCCCAAAATCATTGATGCATTGAGTAAAGAATCAATCCAGTTTAAACCTGCAATCCAATGATACCCAGCAATACCGATACCTAAAGAGATTAAAATTAATAAAACGGCGAAGCCAATGTATACAGTCACCCTTTTTACAAAAATTGGCCTTGATATTACTTTTTCGTATTTTCGTTCAAACATTTTTATTCCCCTCTGCTCCTATTGCTTTTAAGGACTTAGGGTGAGGAATTTATAGTTTCTAAGCGAAGAATGATTTTTTTCCCAGACCCTGTTTGTATATAATTAATTCTAACCGGCAGTCCATTGCGGATGGGACTGCCATTCACAGCCAGCGAATTATATCCTACATTAAAAATTGAATCTACTAAGGTAAAACAAGTATTCTTGATACAGAACAAATCTTTGGGGGGGACGTACGTGTGCCTATTACGAAAAGCATTGTAATGATGAAACCTGGAGACATCACCTTCCACAACACTCATTGTTCCACTTTCAATCGCCTTTTTAGAAGCTAAAAAATCGGAATAGAATTCGTAGGATAGTCCGACTACGATAAGATAACAAAATGCAAGTACCACTAAAAACCAAGGACTATTAAGATTGTTAATGTTGCGACTACTCAGAAATCTACTTGGTTGAGTCACCGAAACATTACGGAGCTTAAAATAAACCCATGTCACCCCAACTGGAAATAGAACAAATAAAATAATCCCTATAACCACCTTAGCGAAACTGATTCCATCATGACCGAAATCATAAATTATTTGGTAATTCATAAATTTCCTGATGTGTTTTTTAATTTAGATTACTGTAAGATTAGCTCTTTTAAGACTTTGCGGCAAGAATTTTATCGCAGGTTACAAAGAATATCGCAACCACGTAAAAACGTGATTGCGATATTCTTAGACTACATGCATCCAATTTTATGGATGAACGACTACAACCGTATCATCATGATGATGCCACCAAGGATGGTAATGATGTTGCACATCTACATAACAGCCTGAAAATTGAATAACCATCATCACGACACCTAAGACCAATGCTATTTTTTTCATTTGCACCTCCTCTGTCTTTGGGGCACTTTATCAAAGATAAGGTTAAAAAAAGATGAAATTAGGATTAGGCGATTAATGAACAACTACATTTTACTCATCATTTTGTGCCACAAAGCATCAACCAATCGAACGGGGTTATGCCCCACATTCTGTGCTGTGCGTTTAAAATAATCATTAACCTCTTTGACGATGACTTTGTCAGGCACCCCATCGATAAATTTCATCATGTCCTTTTTCTGCATCTGCCCTATATTCTCGATAGCTTTTTGTTTAGTCATATTTTCCGAAAGACCGTATCGAACACGCATTTGAGATGGAATACCTTTAAGCACATCATAGACCCGCTGATACTGTTTATGAAATTTAGCATCATTCATGCCTGATATCTTTTTTATTTCCTTAGTTTTGACCTTTGTAACATCCATGGTCAACACATAGCCCTTGGCCAAGGTCTTAAGGGTCATTGCCACTAGATTTTCGGGGTTTAAATTGTCAGCAAAGCTACTGGTAGGCAATAAAAGCTGAAATAAAACTAAAGCGACTAATGATAAATTTTGCACTTTCACTATTTTTCTAAATTTCCGATAACCAAGGGATTTTGGGGGCGAGGACAAAATTAAGCTGTACTAAAACAATAAATCCAATACTAACATAGGTGTTGATGAAACAAAGCCCTGCTCCCAATGCGTAAAGTATCTGGGCACCTATAACTCGTCGACGCATTGCTTTGTCAAATTCAGGCGGGGTTTCCTTTTTCACGACTCCCGTCTTAACAGCCCTGTGCCAACAGCAGTAAACTAATACTCCAAGGATAAAAATATTAAACCAATAGGCAAGAAGAGCTGTTCGATAGGTGATAAATTCAGCGAGTAATCTGGTAGAAAATGGCAAAATCGTTACAGGGAACAAAAAGCCCAAATGCAGCCAAGTCAGATGCCGGTCTGAACGGGAAAGATGATTCAGCTGGGTCTGTTGCCCTACCCAAAATATCCCTAAAGTGACAAAACTCATCAAATAGACTAAAAGATTAGGGCTTAATTTAATCAATTCCCTGATTAAATCAGATTCATTGTGGATCAATTCTTTCGCTGGCGTGCGTAAATCCAGCAAAAGCAAGGTCATGGCAACGCCAAAAATGCCATCACTAATAGCAGCCAGGCGTTCTACACTTTGACCTGCGATTCGATTATAAATGACACTCATAGATGGTTTCTATAATCACATCCATTGTTCAGAATGCACAACTTCCCCGTTCTTAATATTGACATCTACTTCGCATGAAAAAGGTAACAATAGATGCTTAATATTCTTTTGGGAAAATTTGACTTTCCAGATATAAATGACCTGACCACTTGCAAACTCAAAAACATCCTTTTTTGCTGAAGTTGATAAGTTGTAAACAGGAATTTTGTGGGTCAAAACATAGTTTTGTGCGATCGTCAGCGCATCTTTTTTGCCAATCTCTTTTGAATAATCAACTTTCAATATTTTTTGTTTAACAGATTTTGATTGGAGGGTCACACAACCAGCGAATAAAAGCAGACTTATCAATAAATAACATGCTTTGTTCATGATGCTCCTTAATCCTTAAACTTCTTCTTTACCCCGCCAGGCTTTTTCTTCCAATTCTTCGATTTACCTTTTCCTTTTCTTTTTTCCCAGGAACCCGCCTTACGGTGCTTGGAAGGAAATTTCTTTTCTTTAACCTCTGGAATCTCTTTTATTTCTTGTTCGGGAACAATGATGATGGGCTCGGATTTCTCAACAATTACCCTCTCAGGAGTCACATTGAGAATTCGCCCCATAAAATCCTTACCTTCCAAGGCCGCAATGGCACTCAAAGCCTGGTTTTCATCCGACATCTCCACAAAGCCAAATCCTCGAGGATTCTTGCCTGATTTATTGCGAATGGAAACAGAATCAACTGTTCCAAAGCCTTGAAAAAGCTTTTGAACATCCTCTTTGGTAGAAGTGAACAATAAATTACCGACAAATATGCGCATTTAAACTCCTACACGTCATATTTCTTTGTCTTCTGAAAACCGCCTTTTTTCTTATGAAATGGCTTCGGCGAACCACCAGGCTTTCTGAAATCTCTAGGTTTCTTATCAAACCGTGATTCAGAAGGACCATCACTCTGTTGCTTGGCAAAACATTCACTACAAAAAACCGGACGATTACCAATTGGTTTAAAAGGAATATCGCATTGGTTCCCACACTCTGAACAAACCGCCTTATGCATCATCTTGCCCTTTTGGTGAGAATCAAATCCCCGACTGGAATAGGAGCTTCTTTCCCTTTCCACAGGCTTTGATGAAGAACGCATCATCAAGGCATCCACCTTCCGATCAAGAGCGATAATTTGCGCTTCTATACGGGCTAAAATTTCTGAGTCATTGACTTTCATAAACAACCTTTCTTTAGTGCTACATTTAAAATTTATTGCTCCCAGGCGATATCTTCAGCAGCACCTGATCCTTGTGCCACTTCGGGTTCCACTGCCTTATTCCCTGAGGAAGCATTTGAATCAGCATTATTCTGTCGTTTAGGCATAAAATGCACGGCATTAGCGCTGATCCTCACTCGGCTTTGGGTCTTGCCATCCTTCTCCCAACGGTCTTGACGCAGGCGGCCTTCTACAATCACGCCATTACCTTTGGTTAGATATTTAGAACAATTTTCTGCAGCAACGCCCCATACCTCGACATCAAAGTAGGACACTTCAGTCACTTTCTCACTATTCTTCATAAAAATGCGGCTATTGGCGATTGATAAACTGCATACCGCTTTACCAGAAGGGATATACTTAATCTCAGGATCACGTGTCAGATTACCCATGATATTTACACTATTAAGACTCATAATTGCTCCTTCATTCGGTGATTGTTAATGGTCAAGCTTAACACATTTAAAAGCACTAATCATTTAATCCTTTTCCATCCATAATTTTCAGCGTACATTTTTCAATCCTTGATTCCCTAGTTTCAGATTGTTTGGGGGCCGAAAAATGAAGCAGATACCCTCTTTGCCGGCCAGGCGTCAATGCTTCAAATGCCTTTTTGAGGGCGGGGACCTTCTTTAATTTATTTTGAAATTCTTCAGGCATTTTGAATTCTGATGTCTTTTTTAAAACAACTTTCAAACCGGCTTTTTCCGCATTAATAGCCTCATTAATATAGACTTTCAAGACGGGCTTCATCTTAATTATTTCTTGAACGCTAGTGAAGCGGATTTGGCGTGCTGCCTGGACATTCTCCGTTTGCTGGACCAGTATACCCTTTGGATCTTTTAACAAGGCCCCTTTCATAAATAAAAGAGCGCAGTATTCTTTAAATGCATGAATTAAAACTATATTACTTTCCCCCAATGTGTAACAAGGCTGATACCATTTCACTTCTTCGGTGAGCCCACACTCAAGAACGATTGCTCTTAATTTATTCATTTCTTCCTGCCACTTTGGGGCTTTACTTAAAAGCGCAGTAACCTTAAGATTCATTTTATTCATTGATCAGTCCTTATTTTACTTAGCTTTGTAGATAACTGTTTGCGGGATTTGGGGCGTATAGGCTTTTTGCAGCTCTATATGACTACGCATTACTGTCAATTTGACTGAAGCTTGTTCATTGCCCTTTTCTAAATCGAAAAGAATGACTCGATCTTCAGTCCGCACGCCAACCACCGTATAAACTTGGCCATCATCCTTCAAAATAACCTTGTCACCGATATTATATTCAGCCATAACATTTGCCTTTATATACTATTCTCCAGGTCAATCTGTTCTATCTGTTCCTGCAATTCACCTTCACACCGCTCTGTCCCATCATCAGTTTCTTCAATAAGCCGTTGACGGGCCAAAGGCAGAACATACTCAACCGCAAACCTTTGGCGCAACAATGCCGCTAATTCTATATTGGTTAATTCAGAAAGAGGCTTTTTCCATGCTAATTTAATTCTTTCAACCATGCTAGTGCTATCGCCTAGTTTGTTGCAGTCGCCAAAAATATCAAATAACGATAATTGTTTACGAGGCCCATTCTCCATTAGTCAATTTTCCTTGAAAAGATTGATTACAGGTGATTATAAATTAATTTAACGATAAAAATAATAAGCTTAATTATAGACTT
>Ga0206857_1021_pt1 | contig 43305 bp, 32 predicted proteins | sample Alteio_BWOrgCont_49_FD_152865 | JGI IMG/M metagenome (GOLD analysis project Ga0206857, IMG submission 152865) | Enriched cells from forest soil in Barre Woods Harvard Forest LTER site, Petersham, Massachusetts, United States -... | ecosystem: Environmental > Terrestrial > Soil > Temperate forest >...
GTAAAGTGAACCTGGCTTTAATTCAGGCTCGGATGGCGTCGTCGCGGTTCCCGGGCAAGGTGCTGGAAGATCTGGCGGGGCATCCGATGATCTGGCACGTTGTGAATCGCACACGGAGAGCGAAGAACGTCCACAAAGTCGTGGTCGCGACCACGGACAGGGAAATCGACGATCCTATCGCGCAGTTTTGTGAACAGGAAAATGTAGGCTGTTTTCGCGGCAGCGAGCAGGACGTGCTCGACCGGTTTTACCAGGCCGCCAAGGCAAACCATGCGGATGTCGTTGTCCGGATCACGGCTGACTGCCCTCTGATCGACCCGGCCGTTATCGATAAAGTACTGTCGCGTTTCGAACGGGGTGACTGCGATTATGTATGCAACATCGAGCGCTACACCTATCCGGATGGCCTCGACACCGAGGTGTTTTCGTTTGCGGCGCTGGAGCGAGCCTGGCGCGAGGCCGGCAAGCCCTCCGAACGCGAGCACGTTACTCCGTACTTGCGTACCGAACTTTTCCGCACGGCGAATGTGGAAAGTGAGATCCCGGTATCGCCGACGCAGTATCGGTGGACCGTCGATCATCCCGGTGACTTGGAATTCGTGCGCAAGGTGTATGCACAGCTTTCGAACAACGGCAGGGAGTTCGGATTGCGCGAAATACTCGATTTGCTGAAGGTGAGGCCAGATTTGGCGACTATACAGTTGGAGAGCATCACGAACGAAGGGTATTACCGGAGTCTTTATCAGCAGGCCGAAGCCGGGACTGCGCCGAAACGAGAGCTCGCGCAATCGCAGGCATGGCTGGAGCGGGCGAAGAGGGTCGTCCCCGGTTGCGCGCAAACCTTCAGCAAGGGGTACACGCAATATGTGCAGGGGGTGGCGCCAGTTTTTCTGCAGCGGGGAAAAGGCTGTCGCGTCTGGGACGTGGACGGCAACGAGTACATCGATTATGTGCAGGGGCTTCTGCCCAACATTCTCGGCTACGCGCACGACGAAGTGAACTCGGCTGTGGCAGCGCAACTGGCCGAGGGACACAGTTTTTCTCTTCCGCATCCACTCGAAGTGCAACTCGCGGAACGGCTCACACGGCTGATTCCCTGCGCCGAGATGGTGCGCTTTGGCAAGAATGGCTCGGATGCCACGTCAGGAGCGGTTCGGGCAGCGCGTGCTTTTACCGGTCGCGACCGCATCGCATGCTGTGGCTACCACGGCTGGCAGGACTGGTATATCGGCTCGACCACTCGCAATGCGGGCGTTCCAAAAGCCGTCCGAGATTTGACTCATCCGTTTTCTTATAACGATCTCGGAAGCCTGGAGAAACTCTTCACAGAGCATCCGGGAGAATTTGCCGCGGTGATTATGGAGCCGGTGAATTTTGCAGAGCCGACTCCAGGTTTCCTGCAGGGCGTAAGAGATCTTGCCCACAAGCACGGGGCACTGCTCATCTTTGACGAAATCTGCGTTGGCTTCCACTTCGGTCTGGGAGGCGCCCAGAAGCTCTATGGCGTGACCCCTGACCTGGCCTGCTTCGGCAAGGCCATGGGGAACGGATTCCCCATTTCTTGTGTACTCGGCCGCGCCGATGTCATGCGCATATTCGACGAAATTTTCTACAGCTTCACTTTTGCGGGTGAGGTCGGGTCGATGGCCGCTGCAATGAAAGTGCTCGACATCCTCGAACAGACCGATGTTCTGGCGCGGCTGGAATCGAATGGTCGAATGCTGCAGGAGGGACTCAATGCCATGGCAAAGGAGGCAGGGTTGGGGCAGCAGATTTCGGCAGTTGGTCGTCCGCAATGGTCTCTGCTGAAATTCAGCGATCAGAACGGAGCTGCCAGCCCGCTCGGGAAGAATCTGTTTCAACAGGAAGCGGTCAAGCGAGGCGTGCTCTTGCTGGCCACGCACAATCTCACGGGCGCTCACGACCGGCAGGCGATTCATCAGACGTTGGAGGTGTATGCGGAAGTGCTTAAAACGCTCGCCTCGTGGCTCGGGGACTCCGATCCTGGGCGCTTCCTTGAAGGGCCGATGGCTCAGCCTGTATTCCGGGTGCGATGAATCTTCTTCTTCGGGCGGACGCCAGCATCGCGATTGGAACTGGTCACGTCATGCGATGCCTGGCGCTGGCCCAGGCGTGGCAGGATGCCGGTGGCCGCGTCGTATTCGCAATGGCGGAAGCTACGCCAGCGATTCAAACGCGGCTTGTGGCCGAGTCGTGCGAGGTTGTGACAGTTTCGCACCCAGCAGGTACGGCCGGGGATGCGGGTCAGACCATCGCGCTCGCGGCCGAACAGAAGTCCGACTGGATTGTGGTGGATGGCTACCAGTTCGGTGCGGACTATCAGCTTGCCTTGAAATCGGCTGGATTCAAGATTCTCTTTCTCGATGACTACGGCCACGCGCAGCATTACTCTGCCGACCTGGTGCTGAATCAGAATGTGCATGCGAATGAGCAGATGTATGGAACGCGCGAATCTTATACGCGTCTCTTGCTGGGAACTCGCTATTGTCTGTTGCGACGCGAATTCACTTCCTGGCGCGGTTGGAAGCGGGAGATCGCGCCAATCGGCAGGAAAATCCTGGTTACGATGGGGGGCAGCGATCCGGGGAATGTCACGGCGACGGTGATCGGCGCCTTGCACCAACTGTCTGACGTGATGTCTAACACCGAAGTGACGGTGGTGGTGGGAGGCAGCAACCCGCACTTCGAGAGCCTGCAGCGGTCGGCGTCGCTGGGTGGGGGCCGATTCCGGCTGCTGAAAAGCGTTGCGAATATGCCTGAACTGATGGCGCAAGCCGACGTAGCCGTCGCCGGAGCGGGAACGACGTGCTGGGAAATGTGTCTTCTCCAGTTGCCGCTGGTGTTGATCGACCTTGCCGATAACCAGAGGGCGATCGCGCGTGGGCTGGACGCACTGGGCGCGGCCGTCCACCTCGGAACCGCAGGAACCGTTACTGAGCAGCAAATTGCGAAACGGGTCACGAGTCTTCTGGCGTCCGAAGCGGAACGTGCAGCTTTGTCGCAACGCTGTGGCAAACTTGTGGACGGCCGCGGATCGGAGCGCGTGTTCGGCGAACTCACGCGCGGCTGAGGACTACCATGCGCATCTTCTGTCTCTGCAATAACTGGCTGGGTTGGCAGGCGTTGAGGTGGTTAGTTCAACAAGGCGAAGAAATCGTTGGGCTGGCCATTCACCCCGCTGCGCGCTTCAAGTATGGAAATGAGATTCGCAGCGAAGCCTCAGCCACAAACTGTCTCGTGCTCGACGGTTCGCAGCTGAGAGAACCTTATGTTCTGAATCAGGTTCGTGATCTTCAGGCAGACATAGCGGTCTCCGTGTTGTTTGCATACGTCTTAAGCGACGACTTCATCGGTCTTTTCCCGCAGGGCTGCATTAATCTTCACCCGGCCTTGTTGCCATACAACCGTGGGTGCTTTCCGAACGTCTGGAGCATCGTGACCAAAACTCCCGCCGGTGTGACGCTTCACTATATCGACCGGGGCATTGACACCGGAGACGTGATCGCGCAAAAAGAGGTTGCGGTCGAGATGACTGACACGGGCGCAAGCCTTTATGGCCGACTCGAAGTCGAAGGATTGGAGCTCCTCAAAGACACTTGGCCGTCCATCCGCGCGGGAACCAACTCGCGGAGTGCGCAGCCGGCGGGCTTGGGGAGTTACCATCGCGCGCGGGACGTCGAGAGGATCGATGAGATTGATTTGGAGAAGTCGTATCGTGCGGAAGACTTACTTAACGTGATCCGCGCGCGCACGTTCCCGCCTTATCGAGGTGCGTATTTTGTGCATGCGGGAAAGAAAGTTTATCTTCGATTGCAGCTGAGTGAGGAAGATAAAAAAGACGAATCCGAGGCTTCTGGTGAATAGTGCGTCGGGATCGGTACTTCGAATCAACGGGCGGGTGATTGGTGCGGGCCATCCGGTTTACGTGATCGCCGAAGTGTCCGCAAATCATCATCACGACTTCGAGCAGGCGGTGAGGATCATTCATGCTGCCCACCAGGCGGGCGCGGATGCGGTCAAGCTGCAGACCTACACCCCCGATACCATCACCATTGCCTGCAAGCGGAAAGAGTTCCGTCTCGACAGCGGTACAATTTGGGACGGACGCACTCTGCATGAACTCTACGGTCAGGCTTACACCCCGTGGGAGTGGCAGCCGAGGCTAAAGCGAGTCGCAAACGATCTCGGGCTCGATTTGTTTTCTACCCCGTTCGATACCACCGCGGTTGATTTCCTTGAGGAGCTGAAGGTGCCGGCGCATAAGGTGGCATCGTTCGAACTCGTGGACATTCCGTTAATTCAGAAGGTGGCGCGGACGGGAAAGCCGCTGATCATGTCCACCGGGATGGCAACGGTCGAGGAAATTGAGGAAGCCGTTCAGGCCGCACGACTGGCAGGAGCGACCGAGATTGCCCTGCTGAAGTGCACGAGTGCGTATCCGGCGACGGCGGAAGAGATGAATCTGCGCACGATCCCGGAACTGGCGCGGCGTTTCGATGTGCCTGCGGGACTCTCTGATCACACGATTTCTGATCACGGCATGGGGATTGCAGTGCCAGTGACGGCGGTAGCGTTGGGCGCGTGCATCATCGAGAAACATCTCACGTTGTCGCGGTCAGAGCCGGGGCCGGACAGCGCGTTCTCATTGGAGCCGCACGAATTCGAGGCGATGGTGGATGCGGTTCGCGTGACCGAAAAAGCGCTGGGCAAAGTCTATTTCGGATGCAGCGCGAAAGAAGCGAGTAGCAAGGTTTTCCGCCGCTCGCTGTTCGTGGTGCAGGATGTGAAGCGGGGCGATCTATTCACGGCTGAAAATGTCCGCTCGATCCGTCCGGGACAAGGGCTGCACACACGCCATCTCGCGGAAGTGTTAGGACGGCGCGCCGCCTGCAACATCGAGCGCGGAACACCGCTGAACTGGGAACTGGTCGAACTGGTTGAACCGGTTAACCCGCAATGAGGATTGTCAGTCCCTTCCTGAAGAAGGTGTTCTATCCCGCATTGTCGCTGGCGGGAGTTTTTCGCCGCGCTTCTGCCCGGGGACTCGCAGTGGTTACATATCATGGCGTGCTCCCGGAAGGATACGAACCCATCGATTCGGCGTTTGACGGGAATCTTATTAGCGCCGGCGTACTGCGCCAGCAACTGCGTCTGCTGAAAGCGCACTACAACGTGATTGCGCCTGAAGATGCGTTCGACTGGCGCAGGCGAGGGAACGAACTGCCTCCGCGGGCGGTTCTGTTGACCTGCGACGATGGGCTATTGAACTGCTTGACCGACATGTTGCCGGTTCTGCTGCAAGAGAAAGTGAGCTGCCTGTTTTTCGTTACGGGCGCTTCGACTGAAGAATCGCGGACGATGTTGTGGTACGAAGAGCTGTTTCTGCAATTTCTCCGCGCGCCGGCCGGGCACTTCGAGATTTTATCCGAGGGAGTTTTGCTTCAGGGTAACCTGGGGTCGCGCGTAGAGCGTGGTGACATCTGGTGGAATACAGTGAAGCGGCTTTCGCAACTCGATTCCGGTAAACGCAAATTATTTCTGCAAGCTGCGCAGACTCAATTCAGAAGCGCGGGGCCGGATTTACGAGAGGGAGATTCGGCATCATGCCGCCGTTTTGGATTGCTGACTCGCGCTGAACTTCTGCAACTGGACTCTGCGGGAATGACCATTGGTGCTCACACCGTGAGCCATCCAGTGTTGTCGCAGTTGGCACCCGACCTGGCTTACGCGGAAATTTTCGAAAGCAGGACGAGACTTGAATCTGTTCTCAAGAAATCGGTATGGGCGTTTGCGCATCCCTTCGGGGACCCGCAGTCGGTCAACGCGCAGGTGCTGGCGATGCCAGAGCAGGCCGGATTCGAAGCTGCTTTCCTAAACATTGGAGGTGGACTGGGCGCAGAGTTGCCGCCGTTTGCACTGCCGCGCGTGCATGTCACGGCCGAAACGAGCCTGGCCGAGATCGAGGCCCATGTCTCTGGCTTCTACACGCGATTGCAGCGGTTCGCCCGCCGAGGCGCGCAAAATGCCAGGATGACGCAGGGGCAGGCTTCGCAATGATTGGCCGCAATGCAGCAACGAATCTCCAGACCTACGACGCTCCAGAAGTAGCCACACACTACGCGAGGCTGGATTATCTGACGCCTTGCGAGCGCTTGCTGTTTGAGACGTACATTCCGACGGGCAGCGCGATTCTGGATCTCGGCGTCGGAGGCGGACGCACTACGTCGTATCTGGCGAACCGGGCATCGCGCTATGTTGGCGTCGATTACGCACCGGCGATGGTGAAGGCTTGCGAGGCTAAGTTTCCGAACCTGGAATTTAGAGTCGCAGATGCTGCGAATCTGTCGGATTTTCCCGATGCGTCGTTCGACATTGTAGTGTTTGCCTTCAACGGTATTGACTACGTGCTGCCGGAGCAAGCGCGGCAGAGCTGTCTGGAGCATGTTCAACGGGTTCTCAAAGCCAACGGAGTCTTTATTTTCTCTTCGCACAATCCCCGCGCGGTGTTGGTGCCGCCGCGGTGGAACCGAAAGCGGCTGCAGCAGACTGCGCGCCGATTCTCGGTGGATTCGAATATTCTGTACTGGCTAGGGTTGGCTCTTCTGACGGCGGTGCGATCGGCATTGGCGTACGCACAAGCAGCGGGAGCGAGTTTGCTGCGCGTGCTCAAAAGAATTCCGTCGAGTGCGGTCTGGCGCGGCGAAGGAAGTCTGGTCGACTCCGCGCATGGCGGGTTGCTGACGCACTATTCGATCCCGACTCGCGTGGTCGCCGAGCTCGACTCTCTGCCTTTTCGGCCGGAGCGCATCCTCGGCGATGACTATCCGCGGCCGGGCCATCCTTTTGCCACAGATTGGTACTATTACGTATTCGTCAAACTTTGCGAGAAGCGAATCTAAACTTGCGACTTGTCCTGCTCCAGGAAATTCCCGAGGACCCCAATCTGCGCCAGCATTGGAATGAGCTGGTACAAGGTGTGGATCAGCCGCAAGTCTTTTATACCTACGAGTGGTCGCTGGCCGTGCAACGCGCATATCACCGCTGGCTGCGGCCTCTCTTGTTTTTGGCCTACGACGAGGATGAGTCTCTGTGCGGAGTCGCGTCGCTGGCTGCCAGCGCGGACGGGAGTCGCGTATCTTTTCTGTGCGCCACCACTGGCGACTATTGTGATTTTGTAAGCCGGCCAGAATGCAAAAACGCTTTTGTTGCGGGAGTGTTTACCGAGTTGAAGAAGCAGGGTCTCGGCGACATAACGCTCACGAATCTTCCAGCCGACTCCAGTACGGTTGCCGCCATTCGGAAGGCATCGGCACACATCGGCTACCGTTACTTCCCACGCACGGCGTACCACTGCGCTCAGGTTTCCCTGGCGAAACTCGAGCGCCGGCCAGGGGAGGACAAGCCGGTATTGCCGCGGAAGAAAATGCTGCGCCGATTTCTGAATGCCATGGGGCGCAAGGCTCCGGTGCGTCTGGACCACGCGCGCTCATGGGATGCGGTCGAGCCTATCCTGCCCGATTTCATTCGGTCGCATGTGGCGCGATTTCTTGATACTGGGCGCATCAGCAACATGGCCCGCCCGGAGAGGCGCGCGTTTCTGGCGGAATTGGCCAAGTTGCTTTCCGCCTCCGGCTGGCTGGCCTTGACGCGCATGATGTCGGGCGAGGACTCCTTTGCCTGGAATTATGGATTCGAGTTTCAGGACACGTGGTTTTGGTACCAGCCCACGTTCGACAGTGTCCTGGAAAAATACTCTCCGGGCTTTTGTCTGCTGGCGAAACTGATCGAAGAAGCATCGAACAATCCTGCTTTGCGAACGATCGATCTGGGGCTGGGAGCGGAGGAATATAAGGAACGGTTTGCCAATCAAAGCCGGGAGACCTTGTATGTGACGTTGACGACATCGACGCGGCGATATGCGCGCGAGATGATGCGGTACCGCGCGGCAGAAATGATCAAGACCCATCCCAGGCTGGAAGAGACTGCGCGGGCCATCACCGCGGGGTGGCGCCACCTGAGAGAGAGCGTAGGCCGCGACGGCTTTGCTGTCACTCTCCGGCGATTGGCCAAACGGGCAGGCGCATTCCTCTGGTCAGAGGACGAGGTTTATTTTTTTGAGTGGCGCGGCGCCGTTCTTCCTGAGTCGAGCGCAACCCTGGAACCGCTCGATTTAAATCTTCTGGCCACGGCGACCTCGCAGTATGTCGACGACCCACGAACGCTGGCCTACTTGTTGCGTTCCGCTTCGCGCCTGCGGGATGGCAACGCGGAAGGCTTCGGCTTAATCGACGAAAAAGGAGTCGTGTTGCATTTTGCCTGGGTTACGGCCTTCGATCGATTTTTTCTCGCGGAACTGAATGCTAGAGTCGACGGACCATCGGCTGGCTGCGTGACGATCTTCGATTGCTGGACTCCGCTGTCGGCCCGCGGCCATGGATACTATGGGCGAACGGTGAGCCTGATTGCCAAGCGCGCGCGGGACAAGGGAGGAAGCCCCTGGATTTTCAGTGCGGCCAGCAACGTTGCGTCGATTCGAGGTTTGGAGAAAGCCGGATTTCAAAAGCGCTACTCGCTGGTTCGGCAACGCGCTTTCGGCTGGCAGAGGATCAAGGGTGAAACGCCAAAAATCGAGGAGCCGGTTGCGGAGGTGTCGGCCCGGGTCTGAGGACGCGACCGACTGGCATCATGCGAGTTCTCCTGTTGCAGCCCGAAGATTCGCCGGAACGAGGGCCTTGGTCACGACAGCGTTGGGACCTGATCGTCGACTTGGGAAAATCTTCTTCGTTCTCCGTGGAAAGGTGGACTCGGCAGCTAGGCTGTCCGGTGCTGCGGGCCGATTCCTTTCGCCGGGGGATCGCCGATGCGAAATATGCGCGCGACCTGTTCTCCACGGGGCGCGGCCGACTGGTCGACGAAGAAGGGATCGACTGGTGGGACCTGATGTCGTTGCTGGTGGCGCCTTACGCGCTGGCGTTGCCCGCCCTGCTGTCGGTGGCGAAAGAGATTTCGGCGTCTGCAGAGTTCTGGACCACTCGCCCCGGAGGGGTCGCAGGCATTATGGCGATCGCGTTGGGCCGATCACTTCGATGCTTTGAACCGAGCGGTCTCGCGCGCTCCACCGCCCGCGCGATGCATTACGCCGGATTGGTTCGACGTTTCTCGGCGGCCCAGTTTACCGAGATTTTTCTGGATAAGTACGATTCCGGCTATCGGTGGCGCTCCCGGCTTACCTCGCGCCAGCCGCGCTGCCAAGAACCTGTGGTGCTGCTGCCCAGCGCGTATGCGAACGTTTCGCGCATGGCCGCGGCTTACGCGCGATTACTTCCAGATCAACCTTTCCTGATGGTTGCGACCCGGCGGAGCGCCCGCCAGTTCGTTGCTCCGCCGAATGTTCAAGTGCGGGATCTGGCAGCTTATGCGGCAGCCGGTGCGGCCGGGCGTGAAGTTGCTTCTTTGACGGAACGATGGATGAAGCTGAAAGCAGACTTATGCGAATCTTCTGACGTGCGGATGCTGGTGCAGGCTGGCCTCCTGAGTTCTTTTCCGGATTGGATTCGCGATGGTATGAGTGCTCGGAATGCCTGGCGTGAAGTGCTTGCGAGCGAAGCAGTCGAAGGAGTTTTGTGCGGGGATGACAGCAACTTGTACACCCGGCTGCCCGTCCTGCTCGCGGCCCGAAGAAAGATTAAGACCGTGGATTTTCATCACGGCGCACTCGATGGGCGCTATGCGCTGAAGGACTTACCCTGCGATCTCTACCTGGCGAAGAACGAGATGGAGCGCGACTATCTGATAAGGGTCTGCGATCTTCCGGCGGAGAAGGTCGTCCTTGGGGCGCCGCCGGAGAGCGCTTCTTCGGCGACTGCACCCGATCGCAAAGCCCGATCAGCAGCGATTTTTTTCTCTGAGCCCTATGAACTTGCCGGCCTGCGCGCAGACGAGGTCTATCGCGAACTGCTGCCGTCACTTTGTACTGTGGCTCGACAGAACGGGCGAGAAGTCACCATCAAGCTGCATCCGTTCGAGAGCCTCTCCCAACGCCGTAGAATGGTCGACGACGTTCTAACTCCAGACGACCGCAGTCTCGTCAGCGTGGTCGATGGTCCGCTTACTTCCACGTTGATGGCGCGGGCGTGGTTCGGCATCACTGTCGAATCGACGACTGTGATCGACTGTTTGCGCAATGGGATTTGCTGCTTCCTCTGTGGCTGGCTGTCGCTGTCGCCCTATGATTACGGGCAGCAATATGCCCGCTTTGGGGTGGGAGAGGTTCTGCAGAACGCCCGGCAGCTTCTAGAACTTCCGAGGCGGCTCGCGGAGCTTCAAAATCGGGCGCCGATGGAGTTGAATCTCTCAGTGACGGCCGACCCAGCAATGCTACAACGTTGGCTAACGAAATCGCACGGTGCTGGCGACGCGAGACCGGTCGCATGAACGATCCACTCCCGCAGCAACCGCTGGCCCAAGCCTCGGCGGAGGATCTCGCCTCACGGACCCAGCAATTCCGCTCGCAGGTAGGTCACATTTCGCGCCAGTCCGGAGTGTTTTTCGCGGGCACGATTTTCACGATTGCCTTCGGCTACGTCTTCAAGGTGTATCTCGCCCGGGTTCTGGGAGCGGAGGCGTTGGGCATCTACGCTCTGGGTATAACGCTGATCGGATTCATTGGGATTTTCAACACGTTGGGACTGCCACAATCGGCGGTGCGTTTTGTAGCCGCTTATCAGGCAGCGGGGAAATTCAAGGAACTGCACGCGCTCCTGTGGCGTGGCGCTGGACTGCTGCTGGCGGCGAATATTGTGCTGGCAGCGGTGCTGCTGACCTTTGGTCGATTCATTGCGCTTCACTTCTACCACTCTCCCGCGCTGGTGCAGTACCTGCCATTGTTCGCCATGATGATGCTGTTTGGCGTTGTATCGGGCTTTTACGGCAAAGTGCTTGCGGGATACCGCGACCTACAGTTGAGAACGTTGATTGTGAACTTTGTGGGCAGCCCGCTCAATATGCTCATTGCCGTCCTGCTCATCACAATGGGAATGGGACTTCGCGGTTATCTCTGGGCGCAGATTCTGAGCGGAGCGTTGGTTTGCCTGATGTTGCTGCTGGCTGTGCGGAAATTCACGCCCGAGGCAGCGCGATTCTCCAGGCAACGCGGGTCGCTTCCCGAGAAGGCGGTGTGGTCTTTCTCCGGGGCCATGTTGGGCATTGGCTTTCTCGAGTTCACCATGACGCAGGTCGACAAGATTGCGCTGGGTTTCTACCGCGGGGCACGCGAGGTTGGCATCTACTCAGTGGCTGCGGCCGTAGTGGTTTATGTTCCGTTGGTTTTGAGTTCGGTCAATCAGATATTCGCTCCGACCATTTCCGATCTGCACACACGCGGGGAGCACGTTTTGCTGGCGCGTTTGTTTCAGTCGCTAACCAAGTGGGTGGTCGGGTTGACCATGCCGCTCGCGATTGTGATCGTGGTTTTTGCGCGCCCATTCATGCGCATCTTCGGTCCCGATTTTGAAGCGGGTTGGCCGATTCTGATCATCGGGACGCTCGCGCAACTGGTAAACTGCGGAGTCGGGTCCGTGGGATATCTTCTCCTGATGTCGGGCCATGAAAAGCGGCTGATCAAGGTGCAGATGGGGATGGCGGTGGTGATGATCGCATGCAGTGCTGCGTTGGTTCCACTTTGGGGGATCGTGGGTGCATCAGTCGCGGCGGCACTGACCAACGTTGGCATGAACGTCTGGAACCTGCTGGAGGTGCGCAAGGCTCTGAGGATTTCTCCCTACAATCGCGGCTATTTGCGTCTATTGCCGCCAACCCTGCTTACCCTGGCTGTAACCCTGGCGCTGAGGAAGTATTCGTACCTGGTTCGTCGCGACTGGCTTGCAATCGGCATGACACTAGGGTTGGCTTATTGTATTTTCGCTGCGATTGTTCTGATGGGTGTGCTGGATGCCGATGACCGATTGATCGCAACCGCGATCTGGTCGCGGATTCAAGGTGCGTTCTCCCGCACTGGAGCGAACGCATGGCGGAGATGAGAGACGTGCAACTCCCGACGGATCTGTGCGCAGCGGCCGAGAAGAAATTCGGACATGTATTTGCCAGCCTGGAGGAGTTGCTGACTTTTGTCCTGCGCGATTTAGCCCGCGATGAAGCCGCCCGCGCCGACGAGGATGAGCAGCGACTGGTTGAACAGAGGCTGCGCGAACTGGGCTATCTCTGAGTTCACTTGCGACGGCTTGGGTCTCGTCCGGCCAGTCGTCTGGAATCCACAAAAAGCATGGAGACCTTGGACACCGTCAATCGCGAAGGCAGAGAGCGGCTGAATCCTTCGCTGACCAATCCCAGTTGGCTCGTGCTGCGAAGGCGGCGCGAGATCTTTCGGAAATGGCTTGCGCGCGTGGATAGTCACGACCTGGATGTGCTGGATGTGGGTGGACGGATTCAGCCTTATCGTCGGCTGCTGGAGGGAAGGGTCCGCCGTTACATGGCGGTCGATTTGCGCCAGTCGCCTCTGGTAAGTGTGGTGGGGAGCGGCGAGCACGTACCCTTTAAGGAGGCTCAGTTCAATCTGATAATCTGCACCCAGGTGCTGGAGTACATTCCTGAGCCGGCTGCCGTGATCGCGGAGATTTATCGCGTGCTCAAGCCAGGCGGGGTCCTTCTATTAAGCGTGCCCGCGGTGTTTCCGCGCGATTCAGACCATGATCGCTGGCGCTTCCTGCCAGAGAGTCTGAGATATTTGCTGCGTTCGTTCTGCGAAGTCGAGGTCGTGGCGGAAGGTTCAAGCATTGCCGGTTTTTTCCGAACCGTCAATGTTTGTATGGTCATGTTCGCCCAGCCGGTTTTTGTCCGTACTTTGCTTCAATTCACTTTGATCCCCTTGCTGAATATCACGGCTGTCTCGTTAGAATTGCTTTCTGGCAGTTCGAGCGATCAACTCGCCGCTAACTTCAGCGCTTTTGCAAGAAAATGAACGACCGGCCAACTACCCGCGCCACCGTCGCGGACTCAGAACTGCGCGCGTTGCTTCTTGAATACCGCCGCGAGAACTGGAACGGGATTCAGCTTGAGGCGACTCAACGACAGATCGTCGAAGAGATTATTGATGGCGATGCGGAAGGACCGCTGCGCCAGGTCGAACCTTACCTTGCGATTTCGTCCGACTCGCGGATACTTGACCTCGGCTCGGGCGTCGGGAGCTTCGTGGTCGCGTGCAGGCGCCGCGGCCTGCGGGCGTTCGGGGTGGAACCGGATCGAATCGGCCAGGGAGCCAGGATCACATCGCTGCAGATTGCGAGTCGCAGGCTGGTCGAGCCGGTCTGTGTGAGCGGCGTCGGAGAATGCTTACCCTTTCCGGACGCCTGCTTCGATCTGGTGGTGATGAATCAGGTGATGGAGCATGTTGCCGATCAGGGCATGGTCGCTCGGGAGGCCGCTCGCGTGGTGCGCGAGGGGGGCGTGATTTATGTAGCTTGCCCCAACTATTTGCGCTTCTACGAACCCCATTACAAGATTTTATGGGCGCCGTTGCTGCCGAAGATGTTAGGCCGCATCTATCTTCGCCTGCGAGGGCGCAGTCCGGCGATGCTCAGTCAACTGACCTACACTACTAACGCGAGACTGCGAAAGCTGTTGGGGGCGTTCGGACCGGACTACACGGTGTTGGATCTGCACCGGGAGCAGTTCTTGAGAAAGCGATCTGCAGCCAGCTTTGCCGGGAGGTCGACGCGCCTGGTGGCGAGACTCACGCAGCTGCCCGTTGCCGGCCATGCAATTTTGTGGGCAGTACTGAAATATGGATCGATCACCGCGGGCGGCTGTGAAATGGTGGTCATTCGCAAGCCGCGGGGAGCGACGACGTGACATTCGCCGGAAAAATCTGGCAGCGTGGACTCGACCTGCTTCCGGTCGCCGGCTTTCATTTTGATCGGCCGCTCCTGCTTTTACAGAGCGATGACTGGGGGCGGGTGGGGCTGCGCGATCAGCCTGGATTGCAGCAACTGCGATTGGCAGGTCTCGAACTCGGCGAGCGCCCTAAAGATTTCTACACGTTCGAGACTGCCGAAGATCTGATCAGACTTAGCGAGGCGCTGAAGCGGCATCGGGATTCGGGCGGCCGTCCTCCATGCGTGGAGATGAATTTCATTTTAGCCAACCTGGACTTTGCCAAAATGAGTGTCGAAGGTTTTCGGCAGATTCAGCTTATGCCCCTGGCCGAGGGCCTTCCCCTTGGTTGGATCCGCGAGGGCCGAATGGAAGCCTTCCGTGGCGGAATTGCCGACGGCGTGTTCTACCCGGCTCTCCACGGTACGACGCACTTCTGCCGTTCGGCGGTTGAGCGCAACTTAAATGTGGAAGGCGAACGAGGCGATCTCTTACGCACACTCTGGCGGGCCGGAACACCGTACATTCACTGGCGCATGCCATGGATCGGATATGAATACTGGGATCCGGAGCAGCCCGAAGACGAACGATTTCTGTCCCGAGAAAAACAGACAGAGTTGATCGGCCACACTGTCGGAGCGTTTGCCAAGCTGTTCTCCACGCTGCCGCGTTCGGCCTGTGCTCCCGGTTACCGTGCCAATGACGACACTCACCGCGCCTGGGCGGGGCATGGAATTCGAGTCGCGCAGAACGGACCGGGAGGGCTGGTTCCGCCGCACTTCGATCGCCACGATATTCTTCATCTGTCTCGCACGGTAGAGTTCGAGCCTGCGACGGATGCGGTATTCTCGGTCGAAGCCTGTCTGCGGCAGGCGGACGATTGTTTTGCCCGGGGCATACCCGCGATAGTCTCGGTGCATTCCATCAATTTTCATTCAACCGTGAAAGATTTTCGCAGCCCTACGCTGGCAGCTCTCGACGAATTCCTCACGGCGCTGGAGTCGAGATACGCCGATCTGCTGTATCTTCACGATGAGGATCTCCGCGAGTTGGTGAAGCAAGGCTCCTATCAGACGGTCGAGGGCCGTGCAAAGGTGAACGTGATCCAGAAAAAGTTCAGGAAGGCCAACGTAGCCCGGACGGATCAAGGTCGAATGGATCGAGCTCGGACGGACCGAGCTCGGGCAGATCAAACACGATGAACCAAAAACCGATCGTGCTGGTGACGGTGGATTGCCTGCGGGCCGACCATGTCGGCTTCATGGGATACGATCGCCCCACCACGCCGTTTCTGGACTCACTTGCCCGCGAGAGCTTTGTGGTTCCCTCGGCTATTGTGGCCGGAGCGCCGACCTACTACTCGTTCCCGGCAATCCTTGCATCGCGCTATCCGCTGGCGTTGGGGCGCGACGTGCTTGGTCTTGGCCCGGATGAGCCGACGCTCGCGTCGGTTCTAAAGCAGGCCGGTTATTCGACGGCTTCGTTTGGCGCCGCGAATCCCTACATTTCAGCGCGTTTCGGCTACGAGCACGGGTTCGACACCTTCCGCGATTTTCTGGAAGATGAACCGGCGCCGCTCCCGGAGGAAAAGGTGAACGGCGCGACCGGCACGAGTTGGGCGAGCCGGCTGAACCGGAGACTGCAGAAAATTCGTCCGGCGCTGGGACCTTTGGGATCGGTTTACGACGAGCTTTACTTTGAATACTGCCAGCGCGTGACGCCGGTCGCGGACTCGCTCGATGCCCTGCGCCGCTTTCCCGCGGCCGACGTGATTGTGGACCATGCCTGCACGTGGCTTGCCTCCGTCGGCGACGCGCCTTTCTTTCTATGGCTGCATTTGATGGATCCGCACGCTCCCTACTATCCGAAGGAGGCGGCCTTGAAGCTGATGGGGCAGGCGCCGGTTAGTCCCTATCGAGCGCGCTATTTGAATTCCTACTGGAACCGCTCCGACCTCGGACCCCGGCGTTTTGCCCACCATCGTGACGAGGTCGTTGCGCTCTACGATGCGGGCGTCCGCTGGGTTGATGTGCAAATGTCGCGCCTCATCGAGACTTTGCGCGGCTCGAGCTGGTGGGACAACTGCATCTTCGCTTTCACGGCCGATCATGGAGAGGAATTCCTGGAGCACGGCGGCCGCTATCATCCGCCGTCGCGGCTGATGGAAGAATTGATTCATGTGCCTCTGCTGTTGCGTGTGCCCGGCAGTACGAAAAAAGATGTAACGAAATCTCCTTTCAGCATATTGCATCTTGCGCCAACACTTTTGGATTCTGCGGAAGTGCCTGTGCCTACAGGATTCGAGGGCCACAGCTATTGGGATCGATTGCAGCAGGGTGCGAGTTTCGACGGCGTCGCAATCTCGGAGTGCGTGGCGGGCTGCACCAATCCCTTTCGTCCTGAGAATCGCATGGGGCCGCGCGTGTTGTCGGTCAGGGAAGCACGCTACAAACTCGTGCTCCACTTTGACCCTGCGGAAGAGAAAGTCGCAGGGGAGAATCTCTATGATCTCGATGCCGACCCGGACGAACAGTCGCCGCTTGCGCCCGCTGCTCAAAAGACAGTCCGTCGGCGCTTGCTCGAAATCGCGCGCGACCATTTGCGGCGATCCCGCGAGCAACGGGACCCGCGCACGCGCGTGCAGACGCGCCTCCGCGAACTTCAGCTAGAATGGAAAAAACCGGCAGACCAGGCTTCGCCAGTGGCTTCCTAGCTTGCGAGCGATCATCTTGTAACCGGAATGATTACGATTTTTACGCCGTCGTTCGCTGACGAAGCCGACACTAACGCACAAAATCTTTCCGCGAAAGAAGTCGTGGCGCGCCTCAATCCGGATCGGGTTGCGGTGACGATGTTGCACGAAGGTGCCGTCGATCCACGCATCGCAGAGCGGCCGAACACGACGCTGCTCCGCTGGCAGCGGCATGGAAACACCCTGCGGACGGTTTGGCAGATTTTGAAAAGAGTGCCTGACGTGTATTTCTTCCCGCGCGAAGGCCCGCTCGACGCAGCATTTCTGAGCATGCGCCGATACCTTCGATGGCGGACTGCGGTGGTGATGCCGGTGGTTTCTGGCGGCCTGTATTCGCAGTCATACCCGCCCGCGCGGGTCAGAAATATTCGTGAATCGGATTCTGTCTTCGCCAATAACGAATATCTGGCACAGTTAGTGCGTGAAAAACTTAGTGTCGCTGCCGGAACGATTCACAATGGCATCGACCGCCGTTATTTTTTTCCTCCCCAGCCGGAGCGAACGCCGCGTGAGCCCGTGACCGTGTTGTATGCCGGATCGATGCGCCCTTACAAGCGTGTGCCGGTGGTCGTCCGGCAAGCCGCCCGCTGGCCCGGAGTGAAGTTTCGTATCGCGGGAACCGGGGAGGAAGAGCAGATCAGCAAGAATCTTGCGGCTGAACTGAAATGTACGAACGTGGAGTTCATGGGACACCTGTCATTGCAGCAACTCGGAGACGAAATGCAGCGCGCCGACGTTTTTCTTTTCCCGAGCATCATTGAGGGTCACCCACAGGTTCTGGGGCAAGCGGCCGCCAGTGGCCTTCCCGCCGTGGCGATGGAGGTTTATCGTCCTGACTACGTGGTCAACGGCATGACCGGCTTTCTCGTCGACAACGACGACCAGCTTGCGGAGAAGTTAGACTTATTGATTCGCGATCCGCAATTGAGAGCCTCCATGGGAGCGGCGGCAGTGGCTCACGCGCAGAGATTCGATTGGGATGTGATCGCCGGGAAATGGCAACAAGCGTTCGAAGAGGCCGTGGCCAGGCGGCGCAAGCACTAACGCGAAAACACTGAGATGTGCGGTATCTACGCAGTCTTCGACCCCACGTCGCGTCTTGATGACAGCTTGCGGGCATGGTCCCAGCGGGCGCAGGAATTACTGCGTCATCGCGGGCCCGACGATCAGGGATGCGAGGAGCGACTACACGGGCGCTGTCTGCTGGGCCACACCCGCTTGTCGATTATCGACCTTGAAGGCGGCAAGCAGCCGCTGCGTAATGAAGACGAAACGGTCTGGGTGATCTGCAACGGAGAGATTTACAACTACATCGAGCTCCGCGCGCAGCTCATCGAGAAGGGACACCACTTTCGTACCCAGAGCGATTGCGAAGTTCTGGTGCACTTGTATGAAGAAAAGGGCCCGGCGTTACTCGACGACCTGGTCGGAATGTTCGCGTTCGTTCTGCTTGACGAAAAGAATAATCGACTGTTGGCAGCCCGCGACCGCTTTGGCGAGAAACCGCTTTACTGGGCGCCGTTCGGAAACCGCGGCGTAGCCTTTGCCTCGGAGATGAAGGCCTTAATGCCGATGCCGCAACTCGATCGCCGGCTCGATGTCGCTGGGGTCGCGCAGTTTCTGGCCCTGCGGTATGTTCCTGCTCCGCGCACTCACCTGCAAGGCGTTCGCAAGCTGATGGCGGGCGAAGCGATGATGATTGACGGGGAATCGGGCATGTGGCGCTGGCGTTACTGGGAACCGGAGCCGCCGCTTGCGGTGAAGGAGCGGCCGCCGAGTAAAGACGAAGCGGTGGAAGAGATTCGTCACCGGCTGCGAAACTCGATGCGGCTGCGGTTGCGCAGCGATGTACCGCTGGCCGCATTTCTATCAGGCGGAATCGATTCTACGTTTGTAGTTGCTGCCATGCGGGAATTGATGCCCGGCGCAAAGTTCAGTACGTTCTGCGGGTCGTTCGACGAAGAGGAACTTGATGAAGCGCCCTATGCCCGAATGGTTGCCGAGCGCATCGGTTCCGATCACCACGAAGTTCATTTCAGTTCCGAGCAGGTGCTGAGTTCGTTCGACGCGTTGATTGATCACTATGATGAGCCGTTTGCCGACGCTTCCATGTTTCCGACATTCGCCGTCTGCCGCGAGGCGCGACAGCACGGCAAGGTCATGCTGTCGGGCGATGGCGGAGATGAGTGTTTTGCGGGCTATCGCGAATTCTTTCGTTATTATTCGCTGCATGGCCTGAGGCGGCTTCCCGGCATGAACGCCGCGGCCGGGGCCGCACTGTCGCACTGGAATAGTTCCCGGCGCGGCATCGGCTTGTTATCGTTTCTGGCTTGCTCGGACTGGGAACTGCTTTATCCAGAAGCCCAACGAAATGATCTTCTCAAGATGTTTCACGCCCCGGCGTCGCTGGCCGCGGAGCAAGGGTTGCAAGAGTTGCGAGCCAGAGCATTGCATCACGCGCGTCTGCCGTATCCGAAGTCCGTCATCGAAGCCGTGACTGCGGGATATCTTCCCGACCAGATCCTGGTGAAAGTGGATCGTGCCAGCATGCGGTCCGCGCTCGAATGCCGCACTCCGTTTCTGGATCGCGATTTGACGGATTTCGTTCGTAATCTACCGGAGGAATACCACTTCGAACGCGGGCTGGGAAAGTCACTCCTGCGCCGAGCATTGCCCGACTGGGTGCCGGACCGGATTCGCTGGCGGGAAAAAAGAGGATTTACGCCGCCCTTGGCTACATGGCTGCGAACCAGCCTGCGACCGCAGATGGAGCAAGCTCTGCGGGATTTTCCGGAAGTCTTACGGAATGTCATCGATCCCGCGCCGGCGTGGCAATTGTTTCATGAGCATCAGGCGGGCGCCGATCGCAGCGACCTTCTCTTCCGCTGGCTGGTGTTGAGCCGCCGCTGCCGGGAGGCTGAGCCGGCGTGACCCAGGATCCCCAACTGCCGCCCGTTCTCGGTCAAGCGCGCAGTCAGCAGACTATGAGGCCGATTCACGTTCTCACTCTAACGCCCTTCTACCCGAGTGAGAACGACGATGCTGCAGGGTGTTTCGTGGCCGAACCGCTCGACGCTTTGGCCAAGACTGCTGTGGTGAACACTGTCTTCGCGGTGCAGCCGGCTTATCGAAGCCGGCTTCGCGCCAGAGAGTGCGGCTGGCGTGCGGAATGGCTTCGCTACTTGTCTTTGCCGGGGGGCCTGGGATTGCCGACGGCGGGCGCGTTCCTGTTTGCAAGAGTCGTGGGGCGAGTACGCGAACTGCAAAAGTTGCACCAGATCGATCTTATCCATGCTCATGCGCCGCTGCCCTGCGGACACGCCGCCATGTTGTTGAGTGTCGAATTGGGGCTGCCGTACGTGGTTTCCGTCCATGGTCTCGATGCGTTCTCGACCAAGCAAGTCAGCGGTCGGGCAGGGGAGTGGTGCCGGAGGATTTCTCAGCGCGTGTATCGATCTTCGCGGCGGGTGATTTGTATTAGCGAGCGCGTCCGCGAGCAGGTTCTGGAAGGCGCGGGGAACGGTTGCCGGACATCTGTTGTGTACAACGGTGTGGATCCGAAGTTGTTTTCCCCCGGGGCTGGACCTACGGATGCGCGCCCGATCATCCTCAGCGTCGGCAACCTCATTCCGATCAAAGGGCACGATCTTCTCATACGCGCGGTAGCGTCACTTGCTGCGGAGTTCTCCACGGTGACTCTAGAAATCATCGGTGACGGTCCCGAACGGGGGCGCCTGCTGGCTCTGGCCCAGCAACTTCAGATCGGCGACCGAGTGCGTTTCTTGGGACGCCGCTCGCGTCAGCAAGTTGCGTGGGCAATACAGCAATGTACGGTGTTCGCACTGCCGAGCCGCTATGAAGGGCTGGGTTGCGTATATCTGGAAGCTATGGCTTCGGGCAAGCCGGTGATCGGATGCCGAGGACAGGGCATCGAGGAAGTGATTCAACAGGGAACCAACGGATGGCTGGTGGGCACTGATGACGTGAAGGAGTTGCGCGACGCGCTGTCGACCTTGTTGAGCAACACCGCCTTGCGCAAGTTCGTCTCAGCTCACGCTCGGCAAACGATCCTTGAGGAATTTACTCTCACCCGCCAGGGAGATCAGCTCCGCCGCATTTATGAGGAGTGCGCGGAATGAAGCCTCGGTTAGTGATCATCACCGAGATCATCGCGCCCTATCGCGTCCCGGTATTCAACTCCTTAGCGGCGCGCGGGGACGTGGACCTTCATGTGGTGTTTCTTGCCGAGACCGACCCGAAGCTGCGGCAGTGGACGATTCCGAAAGACGAAATTCGTTTCTCCTATCATGTGCTTCCGTCGCTCCGGCTGCGGCTGGGGAATTTGAACTTGCTGTTGAATCGTGGTTTGGACCGAGCGCTCCGGCGGGCTCGACCCGATGTAATCGTGTGCGGGGGCTACAACTACCCGTCCGCGTGGCGAGCGGCATTCTGGGCCAGAAAGCGAAACATTCCGTTTCTGCTATGGACGGAGAGCAATGCTTCCGATCATCGAGGGCGAAGCGCGTTGGCGGAGCATCTCAAACGGAAATTCTTGGGGATGTGCCGCGGATTCGTAGCGGCGGGTGAATCTTCGAAGTCCTACCTGCAGCAACTCGGTTTACCAGCAGAGCTGATCTTCAAGGCGCCCGACGCGGTGGACAATGAGCTTTTCACACAGGGTGCGCGGATCGCGAGAGCAAACCTTGCCTCTGTGCGCCGGCGGATTGACGTACCCGAGCGGTACTTTCTCAACGTCGGCCGGCTTATACGAGCCAAAGGCGTGCTCGACCTTCTTGAGGCTTATGCAAATCTGGACGAAGAGATTCGGGCGGCCGTTGGATTAGTTTTCGTCGGGGAGGGTGATGCGAAAAGCGAGTTGATACGGCGAGCCTCGCTGATCCGCCCCGGAACCGTAAAATTTTCCGCATTTGTTCAGAAGGAACAATTGGCGGAGTTTTATGCTCTGGCCGATGCGTTCGTGTTTCCCACCCACAGTGATCCCTGGGGCCTTGTGGTCAACGAAGCCATGGCCTGCAGCCTGCCTGTGATAGCCTCAAACGTGGCCGGCTGTGTAAGTGACCTGGTCGAAGATAGCTGGAACGGCTTCATTGCTCCAGTCAGGGATGTGAACAGAATATGCTCTTCGATGGAATTGCTTGCCAAGGATAACGACCTGCGAGGTCAGATGGGAGAGCGAAGTCTGCAACGCATTCAGGAGTATTCTCCGGACGCCTGTGCCGCCGGCATTGCCAAAGCCGCGTTTGCTGCGGGCGGTGACGTGTTATGAAACCCCTCACGAAAGTGGCGCTCTGGCTGGCGGGCGTCCTGCTGATGCTGTTGTTTCTGCGCCGATATCTCTCCTATTTCAGCACCCCGCTTTATCTTGAGGGTCTGATCCTCATGGAGATTATTGCAGCCACGCTTTGGCGCTTTGAAGTCGTTTTCTTCCCGTTTCTGATGGTGATCTTTCTTTGGGCCGGTTCCGACCCTGGACTTTTGGCCGGGGTGGCTGGGTCGGTGAGGTGGGTTGTGCTTGGCGTTGGAGCTCCGGCGGGAGCGTTCTTGTGGATGCGAAAACGGCAACGTGCTTTCACGGCGTTGCATCTCGCGGCTTTGTTTTGCGTCGGCTCTGCCCTCGCGTCGGCGATGATGTCGAACGTTCCAATGGTTGCTCTGCTAAAAGTCGCGAGCCTGTTCCTGCTTTTTCTCTACGCCTCTACGGGAGCGAGGCTGGCAATTGCTGGCCGCGAAGAGCGGTTCATGCGAGGTCTGCTGGTAGCTTCCGAGGTGGTGGTATTCGCCTGCGCCCTGGGAGCCATCCTGGGACTGGCGATTATGGGAAACCCGAATTCCCTGGGCGCCGTAATGGCGGTTGGGATCACTCCCTTGCTGTTATGGGGATTCGTGGTCGCCCAGTCTCCTGCAGAGAGGTACCGTAGAGGCGCCGCTTTGCTCGTGTGTGGCCTCCTGCTCTATTCCTCTCTATCGCGTGCCAGCCTGCTCGCAGCCGCAGTATCAGCGGTAGTGTTTTGCGTTTGTCTCCGTCGTCAGCGACTGCTCTTGCGAGGTGCCTTCCTCTGCGTTTTTTTCCTTTCGATTGCCGCGGTAGCGAGGCCGGAACAGTTCAGCGACTTTGTTTCCTCCACTACCGAGAGCGTCGTGTATAAAGGCAAACGAGAGCAAGGCTTGTTAGGGTCTAGAAAGAATCCATGGGAGCAGGGGATCGCGCTGGTAAAGGAACATCCCTGGTTTGGCACCGGTTTCGGTACCAGCGACGTTGGGGAGGAGGCGACTGGCGGTGCCAGCTTTGACGTGATGGAGGGTATCTATACGAGCGCCGGCGCGCTGCGTGAGCACGGCAATAGCTACCTGGCCATCATGGAGTACATGGGACTATTCGGAGTCATTCCTTTCATCTTCCTTTTGTTTCTGGTCGTACGCATGATTGTGCAGATGTGTCTGTGGATGCGACGAACGGCCAACGTCTACCACCCCGGAATTCCCCTGGCGATGGTCTTGATGGCCGGGCTCGTGCACGCATTCTTTGAGGACTGGCTGTTCGCCGTCGGCTACCATCTGTGCGTGTTTTTCTGGGTGATGGCCTTCCTTCTCAAAGACCTGGTCCCCAGCCCCGACGAGGTCGAAGTGAGTTACCCCTCTCCCGCATATTCGCCAATCCTGCGGCCGGCCCCCGGCCCTCTTGTCGCCAATCGATGATCGACCCACGATGATCCACCTTTTTATCAATGCCCTCGCCGCCAGCGCGGGAGGCGGAATCACTTACGTCCGCAATGTTTTGCCGCAGTTTGCACTGCGGGACGATGTCCGAGTGACCGTCCTTCTCAGTTCCGCTCTTCGCGCACAGCTGGCGAACTCCGGCCAGGTCTCAATCATTGAGCAGGACGCTCCCGGCGGTGTTGCGGCGCGTTTCTGGTTTGAGCAGTGGAGACTACCCGTACTCATTCGCAAGGCGCGCGCCAACGTGTTGCTTTCGACCGGCAATTTCGCGTTATGGAATTCCCCCGTACCGCAAATCCTTCTTAGCCGTAACGCCCTATATATTTCGCGAGATTTTCAACGTGACTTGCGTAGCCGCGGCGACTACAAAATCTGGCTCGATACGGAACTGAAGGCGGAGTTTGCTCGTTGGTCGATTCGACAAGCCGATGTCACGGTTGCGCCCAGCAGAGCCTTTGCGAACCAGTTGCGAGACTGGACCGGCGTGGAGGTGACAGCGATTCATCACGGCTTCGATGCGGAGTCGTTCTTTGCCGACCAGACTCCGCTTCCGGAAGCCGCCCGCCGCGCTCTCGACGCCTCTGACGGCGCTTTGCGGTTGCTTTTCGTCAGCCACTACAACTATTACCGGAATTTCGAGACCCTTATCCGGGCGCTGGCCTTGCTACGCGACCGGCTCGCGCCCAGGCGAGTCTGCCTGATGCTTACCTGTAAGCTGCGCTCGGATTCGAACCCCGGATCGTACCGCGCTGATTCGGCGGCGCACCTGGTGAAGCAACTGGGACTGGCGGAGAGTGTGATCGAACTTGGTTCTATCCCTTATTGCCTGCTGCATCACGTTTATCGTGCATGCGACATTTATGTCACAGCCGCCTACGCGGAGTCATTCTCTCATCCCCTGGTAGAAGCAATGTCCAGCGGCCTTCCCATTGCTGCCGCGAATACAGAGGTGCATCGTGAGATCTGCGGCGAGTCCGCTCTGTTCTTTCCACCGATGTCTCCCACCGCTCTCGCTGACCAGATTTGTCGGTTCGTGCAGGATGAAGAGCTGGCAAGAAAGTCCAGTGCCAAAGGATTGCTGAGGTCGCGGGATTTCACGTGGAAACAGCACGTGCAGGAACTCCTCGATCTTGCTCAATCAAGCTTCGCCGAAACTATCGCTAAACAAATGCAAGAGCTAGTTTAGAATGTTGGAACTCAGATCCCGCATGAAGTGAACACAGAGATTTCCTCTTGTCTCCCGTGTCGGTTCCCGGCAAATCGTAGCCGACCTCAATCCTCTGTGGGAACAGAGGCGAAAGAGTGGGGCCTGAGCGTTCGCGCCGTGTGCTACCATAAACGGCATTCCGTCATCCCTCAAAACACTTTTGAACGCGGACTCCGCTTCCTCTAAACCATCGCCTTGGCGTGAGCCGCTTTCGCTGTCGCGCGTGCTGGTTTTGGTGTTGATATCCTACGGCGTGTTTCTCGCGACTTTTTTTCTGCTGGGAGGAAGCTTCTGGTCCAAGGTTGAAGATTTCGGGGACAATCCCGGTTACATCCGCCTCGCAGGCGCGATCCACCACTGGCAGCTTTCCGGTGTCGTGGTGAAGCAATTCTGGGGACTGCCGTACGCTGTCGCTGCCGTGTCTCTCATGACAACTTTGTCAGAGACGGTTAGCCTCATCATCGTTTGCGTGCTGGCTTCTCTGGTCGCTGTTACTCTCTGCTACTGGCTTTGGGACGGCTGGATCGCCATCTTTTTCGCGCTGCTCAGTATCGACTGGTTCCAGCGGTCTTTGCTGGGAGGAGCCGAGCCGCTGTTTCTCGCGTTCCTTCTGGGCTCGTTCCTTGCGCTGCGGCGCGACCGGTGGTTGTTGGCAGCGGTGCTGGGCGCGCTCGCCACTGTTGTTCGCCCGTTCGGTGTATTTGCATTGCTGGGGCTGGGGATTGAACTGTTGTATCGTCGACGGCTGCGCGACGCTGCCGTGGCCACCGGTGCTGCTCTGGGCATTGGCGCGCTCTATGCATGGCCGGTCAAACACTATCTAGGTAATCCTTTTGGGAATGTAGCTCTGTACCAGCAAAATGATTGGCACGGAGGCTTGCCTTTCGGCTTCCCCCTCTGGGCGATTCTCAAAGATACGTTTCCTCGCAACGCACCCTGGACCAACCTGGCTTTTACCTGGGGCTGGATTCTGTTCGTGCTAATCGCATTCGTTGTAGCCATCAAAAGCGGAGAGTTGCGCCAATATGCCAGGGAGCACACGGCTGAGGCCTGGTTCGTGATCCTGTACGCGATTGCGCTCTATACCTATAGCGCTCCTGCCTGGTCCCGGTCCAACTTCCCGAGATTCGCATTGCCCTTGCTCCCGTGGGCACTGGTGTTTCTCAAGCGCTACCTTCCCCTCGATCGAAGGTTCATCTGGGGCCTGGTGGTGATTGGCCCGGTTCTCGCCGCGGCCTCAGCAATAGGCATTCACCAGGCTGCAACGGTCCTCTTCAAACATTTCTAGTGCACCGTCACGAAAGAATACATACCAGCAGGAGCCGTGGCCGGCGTCTGGCTCGCGTTGCAGAAGTGCAGAGCAACATTCCCCGCTGAACCAGGATATGCGCTCAGAGAGAGATTGCCCAAGGCCGACGGAGGCGTGAGACCCGTGATGACATCCGATTTATCCACTCCCTTTACGGCCGCTGCTACGTCAAGACAGCTCTGGGCCGCAACTTTGGCGGCCTCAATTCTGGCCTTGAATACTCCGATCTGCGATAACGCCGATCCCGAGCCCAGCGTGAGTGTGTTTCCCGGCGCGATCACCACCGGCACCGCAAACGTCTTATCCTTTACCGTCAGCCGCTCCTTCCAGCTCTTTCCGTCGCCGGTATTCCCGATGTAGTTCGAAAGAGAAACGGGCGCGCCCATACTGATCCCTACGTGTGCCGGATTCCCGTCGCCCGTGTCGAAGCCGATGTAGGAGTCCGCAATGTCGCTAGACGGCCTGGTTACCGCATGCGCAATGGTTTTCTGCGGATCAGAGTCAACCAGGGTAAGAATGTGCCCGGGTGCGGCCCCTGGCCCCATGAGGATGAGTTTTCCCTTGCGGTTTTGCAGCCCACCGATCGGGATGGGCATTCCAGTCCAGGGATGCGGCGTACTGGCACAACTGATCCACGTCGGGGTCCAGCGCACCCCGCCAAGAGAGCAGCTATCGGCAACCACAGCCGGCATGAGCGACCCCAGCTCTGAAACGACTGTCGCGGGGGCTGTATCAATATCGAGGCGCGCGGCGGTTAGCAAGCTGGAAGAATCACCGCCGGAACCCAGGACGATTGGGCCCGGCCAGAACATGAGCAGCGGAAAGTAAGTCGGTGTTGGCGCAACTTTGTAGGAACGCAGAGGAGTATTTTGGTCCGTAAACGTGCAGACTCCGTTCTTGCACGCAGCTGAACGAGCGGCGCCCTCAACCACTGCGTAGTCTCCCACGCCATACGGCGCCTGTTCCGCTCCGGAAGGAGTGACGCGCAACAGGTCGAACGATGTGGCGCCGGGTATGTCGGGAGTAGTGACGGTGATCGTCCCTTTTCCGTTCGTGAGTGCACTGCCGACGTACAACGGATTGGACGAGCCGTAAGAGCTGTGGTGGGCGACGACGTAGTAGCGATAGTCTACCGATCCGGTGGTCGCGTAGTTAGGAAATGCTCCCTGCGGTCCCTCGCCTCCCGCAATCGAAATCGGCCCTCCCTGCACCAGCACCCCGGCACTACCGATGTTTCCTGCCGGATTCGTGCAACCCCCGGCTTCCATATAGACATTGGTCATCTTGAGGTTGCCATACCCGCCGCGGCGCAACCCTCCCCGCAGCCCGTACTGCGGGTACCCTTGGATTACACTGTCGGAAATGTGCAGCGTGTTTCCCGATTGCCAATCCACTCCGTTACCAATGCACTGCGCTGACAGATCCATGTTCTTAAGCCAGCCCACCGCAGACCATTTGTTGAACGGACCCGGTGCGCTGACATAGGAACCACAGAAATCTGCATCGCAGCGTATGCCGTATCCTACGCCCGCCACCAAGCCGTCTAGTAAGAAGGCCTGGTCATCATCCACCTGGACATAAGTGCCGAAGCTGTTCCCCTTGGGTGCGACACGCGCTTGAACATTGAAAATCTTCGTCGATTCCGCATTCACCTCGATCATTGGAAATGTCCCGCCCGCCACCATCGGCCTGCCGCGTGGACCCAGCAGCACAATGTCGGAAATCCCGTTGGGCGACACGGGAGCGCCCAAGAACAGGCACGTGTCCTTCATGTAACACTCGAAGATGGAACCGGTGAAGTCGATGGTCTGACCTGAAGAGCGTATCGACGCACGCGCATACAGTTTCAATTCCGTTCCCGGAGGCACGACCACCTTACCCCCCTGAGGCGTTCCCGTCGGATTGGTAGGGGTGTACCGCGCTGCGATAGAAGCTTCCTGCAGACCGCTGGTTGCACTGGAGACTGTGTATCCTGCCGCGTGCCCCGCACTCGTGGTGAATTTCAGAGTACCCGGAGCGCCGTCCCCAACGCAGGTTCCCCCCGTCACTTTCACAGCCTCGGAAGCGCCTCCGCCGTCCAACCAAATCCAATACTCCGCCTCAGAACCTTTCACACCGGGCGGACAGGACTGCATTCTGATCGTGTGCGCGCCTGCAACATGGAGGTCATCGCTGGGGTTCGCTGACCAGTTACACTGCACTACATTCACGGCTTCGGGATTAACCAGCGCTTTCCCAGCCCGATCCCAATGAGCCCCGCAACCTGACTCCTGAATGTTGTCGTTGCCGCCCTGCTTTCCAGTTTCGTTCTGGCCATTCTGTCCAGTCCCGTCTCCGCTCAGCCTCCAGATCGACCCCATAGCAACGAGCACGAGTACCGAGATCGCGATGAGCAGGTTTTGACGCAGCGTGGTGGGCGTATGCGACATGCGTTTTCTCCGTGGAGGACAGTGAGGTCTCAATCGTCAGGGATGGCAACCGCTCAGGTCAACAAGGCGGCGCATGGTTAGGGCACAAAAAATAGCGAACGCACGTCTTCGCGATCAGCGCGTGAAAGGCTTTTCCTGCGGATAAGGCTTGAGATGCGACGCGTCCTGGTCCGGTTCGAATAGCCATGCCTTGCGGTCTTTGAAATATGACAACAGCTTCTCATCTTGGTCGGTGCCAAGTTCGCGGGCCCAGGCAATCCTCTCACCGTCGATGTCGGCCAGGTTGTACACCCATTCTCCGTGAGGATTGTGGCCCGCGGCATAGCGAACGACAATTAACTGTTTGCCCGGCTGATCTGCGAGTTGCTGTTCAATTCGCCCGCGGGCGTCGCTGCCTCGCCCTCGATCCCACGACCACGGGTATGGATGGTTAGGATCGCGCACCACATGATAGAGGTTGCCGGCCGTCACGATGACGAGCAGCACAATCGCTGCCCTCGACAGTGCTATCCCCACTCGCCGTCCTGTCCACTGGATCGTCCGCAGATGCCGAATCCCCTGCACCACCAGCGCGTAGACAACGCAGGTAAGAGGCGCGGCATAGTGTGGATTGGAATACACGACCAAGAACAGGCCCACGACGCAGACTGCCAGTTCCACCACCAGAAGTCGGATTTTTCGGTCTCGAAACACCCATGGCAATAAAAACAAGATGGGAAGGGATCCCGTCCACAAAAATGCCGCCGGGAACGCGCGAACCTTTTCCCAACTCACTCGCAGGATGTCGCGCGCTGTGCCGCGATATGTGTCTACTACCCAGACATTGTAGAAATCCTCAAATTGCCGGTTGCTATAGTGGACAGGCGCTTTCAACCGCTCCCACAAAAAGATCGGGCTATCGTGTCCGTGCAAATAGAGGGAGTGGGGCAGAAGCAACGGATGGCCAGTCACGCGCCAGTTGTAATAACCCATAAACGTGATCGTCACAGACAACACGACCGCGAGTGGCCCCACCACGCAGGGCGCGGTCACGCTCAACGGTGGCGAGCGCTTACCGATCAGCCAGATCAGTAGCGCCCCCGCCACCGGCAGGCAGAAAATGAATCCCTCCAGCGGCCGGCTGTTGGCCAGGATTGCTATTCCCACGCCCATGATCAGACTATTCATGATTAGACTGCTGCGGACGTTCTGCGGCCGCCTCATTCGAGGTAGCGCACCGAGTATGAGCGCTCCTCCAATCGCTGCCATCGCGCCTCCCCAATAGCTGTTCATCCAGTAGCTGACGATTCCCAGGTTTAACATCGCCAGCACTCCTCCCAGTAGCGCCCACCGCGCAGGCATCCAGACCTGCAGCATCCACACGATTGCGGAGCACATGGCTCCCACGCTCAGCAGCACGCCGATCCAGGGACTCCCAAGCACCTCGCCGATCGCCAGTGCCAGCCCTTGGGCTGGAGGAAATATCGACGAATATGTCGGTTGGGAGAGGACATGGAAGGTTTCAAAACTCGGCCACTCGGGATGCACCGGGTTTGCCAGACGTCCATGCGCAAAGGTGTCGCCCATCAGCAGATAGCTGAAGTCGTCGTGGCCCGACGGCAGCGGCACACCCAAAAGCGGCAGCAACGACAAGCGCACACCAATGGCCGCAACGAATACGAGTCCGATTGCGAATTGCTTTCGACGGGCAATCTGGGAGCTGAAATTCTCCAGTCTTCGGAACCAGGAGTTGCCAATTGTCGGCGCCCACAACGCTACCAGGGAAACGCCTAACACCACCGCCATTTGCACCAGCAGTCCCGAGTACATGTGAGCGTAGCGGGCAACCATAATCGTTTAGAATAGCCGATCGCCTTGCTGTCCGCTGTGAATCGAGCAAGTTGAATAGAACGATGGGCATATTTGTGCCGACAGCTCGTTTCCTTCTCGTGCAATCGCCGTCTCGCTGATAAGATTTCTAACCAAGGAGTGGAAACATGGCTTTAGTGGTTAGGGCAGAGTCGGAATCGCGTCTCCATCCCGTACCGGTACCGGCAAGCGTCCTCGTGGAGTTGTCCGTCGTGATGCCCTGCCTCAACGAGGCAGAGACTCTGGAGACCTGTATCCGCAAAGCCCAGCAGGCCCTTGACGAGGCCGGCGTTGTTGGCGAGGTTATCGTAGCCGACAACGGAAGCACGGACGGCTCCGTAGAAATCGCCGGCCGGGCGGGCGCGCGGCTGATTAAGGTTCAGGCCCGCGGATACGGCAATGCCCTCATGGGCGGCATCGCCGCCGCGCGCGGCAAATACATTTTGATGGCCGACGCCGATGACAGCTACAACTTCGCCCACATCCCGCGCTTTGTCGAGAAACTTCGGGCCGGTGCCGACCTCGTCATGGGAAACCGTTTTCGCGGCGGGATCGAGCGCGGCGCCATGCCCTTCCTGCACCAATATCTCGGAAACCCGGTTCTCTCCGGCCTCGGCCGCCTATTCTTCAAGAGTCCGTTTGGCGATTTCCATTGTGGCTTGCGCGCCTTCAGCAAATCCGCCTACGAACGGCTGGGCCTGCGCACCACGGGCATGGAGTTTGCCAGCGAGATGGTCGTCAAAGCAACGTTGCTCAAACTTCCAGTCGCAGAGGTTCCTACCACGCTCTCTCCGGACGGCCGCGCCCGCGCGCCACATCTGCGCACCTGGCGCGATGGCTGGCGGCATCTGCGTTTTCTGCTGCTTTACAGCCCGCGCTGGTTGTTCCTTTATCCCGGCCTCGCGCTGATGCTGGCCGGAACCGTGCTCGAAGCCTGGCTGCTGCCGGGGCCCAGAACTGTAGGCCGCGTCACTTTCGACGTCCACACCATGGTGTACGCTTCCACCTTCGTCCTGCTTGGATTTCAAGCCATCACGTTCGCCGTCTTCACCAAAATCTTCGCCATTTCCGAAGGCCTTTTTCCGCCCGATCCGACTTTCAACAAGCTCTTCCGCTACATCACGCTCGAAGTAGGATTAATTTTCGGCGCTCTCCTAATGGTCGTTGGACTCGGCGCTTCCGTTTACGCGGTCGGATTCTGGCGAGCCCGGCAGTTTGGCGCGCTCGACTACGCAAGCACGATGCGCCTGGTGATCCCGGCTGTCCTGCTGCTTACCTTGGGCGCTCAGACCGTGTTCGGCAGTTTTTTTCTCAGCGTGTTGGGGATGCGGCGAAATGTTCGCGTCTGACGTTCAGGTCTAAATACTTCCTGTCGGAGACACTTTCACGATGCAGCCAGAGCATGACACCCAGTCTTGGAACGCTGGCGATCCGACGGCGACTCACCGAGCCAGGAAACCTTTCAAGGAGTTGGTGCAGCGCGCCCGAGATCCTGAGTGGGTGGCCGACACCGCGCTGCGTTTCGTCGCCTACAGTTGGGATCGCGTCTCCCCGTCTGAATTTTCTTCGCTCTACCGCCGCGTCCGAACCCGCACTATGTGCAGTAACGCACGCTTGCGAGGCCTTTATCGCGGAGTCAGAAACGTCGTAAAGAACCGAATCCCGGGCGATATCGTCGAGTGCGGAACCGCTCTCGGCGGCAGCGCCGCCCTGATGGCGTTGACCCTGCGTCAGCTAGGAGAGCTTCGGACTCTCTGGGTCTTCGACACGTTTGAAGGTTTGCCCGCGCCCACTCCGGACGACCCAGACTTCGAAGTTGCAAACCTGTATGCGGGTAGTTGCATAGGCACGATCGAGGAAGTCCAGAGTTTGTTCTCGGAACTCCAGGTTCGCAACCAGGTGCAGTTCGTGAAGGGACTTTTTCAAGACACCTTGCCCGCAGTCGACATTTCCCAGATTGCGCTTCTCCACATCGACGGGGATTGGTACGACAGCGTCAAAACTTGTCTCGACAGCCTCTACGACAAGGTCGCGCCTGGAGGGATCATCCAATTCGACGACTACGGATACTGGAAGGGTGCTCGCAAAGCGGTCGATGAGTTTCTCGCCGCGCGGGGAATCCGGGCCCCTCTGAAAAGGTTGGACTACTCCGGCAGATTTCTGGTCAAGCCACTTTCTTCAAGCGAGCCATAAAATGAAGCTGCGCTCCAAAAAACCAGTTTGCCGGCGCGGGGTAAAGTCCTAACTGCGTGACCAATTCGTCCGCCTGCAAACCAATTTCCTGCCACGCTTTTTGCCATTGGCTTTCCGCCCAATAGTTGTAGGGAAGTGCGACACCAAATCGCGCATTGCCCACCCAATCCATAAACCGCAGGCGCTGAGCGGCCGCGATTCCTTTGCGGTAGTGGTCCTTGATCAGCACGCATTGCGCTGCTACGCGCCAAGCCTCGCGCAAAAGCACAGCCGGGTCGTTGGTGTGATGCAGAACGTCTGAGAACAGAACCGCATCGAACGAGGCGTTCGCAAACGGAATTCTGGAACCGTCAAAGATCTCCACCGGAATGTGCGAGTGCTCTCTGGGCAGAACATCCAGTCCGCGGAAGTCCAAGTCAGGTCGCTTGGAACAAATTGTTGCCGACAGCAGTCCATCGCCGCATCCGACGTCGAGGATGCGAGCGCCCTTCGGTGCCAGGTGCGCGAACCATGAAGCTAAGACCTCGACCCGTCGGCTGATGACCAGCCGATCATGCAAAGTTCCGGCGACGTCCAATGAATACTCTCCTGAATACTCTCCGCATGTTGTTATATCAAAAATCTTTCGGATTTCTGACTCGGTCTGGCGACAGCTCTATTTCCCGCGCCCACCGTACCTGCGCAAGACTTTCAAACCCTCGGGGTTCAACTCTTCACCGGCAGCGGGCTGCTGGTCGAGCAGGTACAGCCGGTATGTGGCCGTCAGCCTGCCATCGCCGTAGCGTTCAGGAAACCTGGGGCCGGAGAATGTGAGCCAGGTGCTGTAGCCCATGGCGACGACTCCCATCGCCACGTAAAGTGCGCCAACTCCGTAAACCCCGATTCGCACCCAACGCAGCGTCGACCATCGTGACTGGAGTTCGGCGATGAGGGCCGCAATAGTTATCGATACAACCGGGATGAGGTAGCGTCCTGCTCCTCCAGCCCATGGCGTGAGCAGCAGGGCGCCGAGACAGGAGAGCAAATAGACATCCGTGGCAGAGAGAGAATGCCGGCGGCGATAAAGCCCGAGAAGAATCAGGACTAGCACAATCGCCCCCACGATCCATGAGACGGATTTCACCACCGCAAATCTCCCGATTGGGATATTCAGCGTCAACTCGCCAAGCTGCTTCAGCCGCATGAACACGATGCCACCCAGTGACCGTGCCAACCCTCCCTGATAGGCCTGGATGAACATACCTCCGTAATAACTGTGCGCGAACCGTCCCCACCAAACGCCGACCGCGACCGCCAACAACGCGATGCCCCCAACTACGAACCGCCGGTCGCGAAGGCGCCTGCGCACCCAACCGATCTGTAATACAGACCATCCCAGTGCCGGCAGCAATGTCACCCCAATCGAGCGAGTCAGAGTCGCGGCTATCAGGAGAAAAATTCCTCCCAACAACCACGCGATTTGTTGCAGAACCTTGCCCTGCATGGATCCAAAATGTTCGAACGCAGCCAGACTGGCCAGCGACAGTCCGAAGTAAGGGATATCACTCGCGACCAGAGGAGTATGTTTGGTAATCGAGAAACTCAGAATCGTCAAAAGGCAGGTGAGCAAGGCCAGATGCTCATCGAGTTGATAGGCTTTTCTCGCGATGCCGTAGCTGGCCAGTAGTCCCACCAGGAGCCACTCGCAATTGAGCGCGACCAGACTCCATGGGCGCGCCATCCCGATTCGATCGAGCACTGCGATCATCACCGGGTAGCCCAGAGGTCGCATGTTCGCCTTGCTGAGAGTTGCTAATTTCTCACCATCCGCAGCCGATGCTGCTGCCGTCAAGTAGTCGATCGCGTCCCCGTCGATTCGGAGGGGACTGTATGCCTGCACCAATTGAATGCAGTAGAACACGACCAACAGGACAATAAGCCACCGAATGCAGCGGATCGAACGGGAATCGGCAGAGGATGATAGCGAGGAATGGTCAGTAGGCGTCAGCTGTTTCATATGGCGCAGAATTCTGAGATGGTTCGCTGTTATTTTGCTGTAGGCTGTTCGCTGACGGGCGCGAAAGCAAATCCTCAGTGCGCGTCCTCAGTAGGCCACCGTCTGTACTTTGCGCGCGGCAGCTTTATTCACGGCGACAGCTACCTCAGCAATGGCCTGTGGCGAAAGCTCAGGGTAGAGCGGGATCGAAAGCACTTGGTTCGCCGCAGCTTCGGAGCGCAGGAAGGCTCCGCGCCCATATCCTAAATCGGCGTACGCAGGCTGCAAATGTACCGGCACCGGATAGTGAACGCCCGTCTGAATCCCATCCTCCTGCAGTGCGGCCCGCAAACCATCCCGATCTCCACTGCGCAGGGTATAGACGTGATAGACGTGGCGCGCCCATGACATTTCTTTCGGTCTTTCCACTCCGGATTCTGCCAGGAGTTCATTGTATTTGCCCGCGATCGCGCGACGCGCCTCCGTCCACCGCCCCAGATGGCGTAGCTTCACCCGCAAGATCGCGCCCTGAAAAGCTTCCATCCGGTAGTTGAAGCCGCGCAGCACGTGATGATACTTAGCGTCTTGCCCCCAATCCCGCAGCATGCGGATATGACGCGCATACTCGGGATTGTTCGTGGTTACCGCGCCGCCCTCGCCGTAGGCCCCCAAATTCTTGCCGGGATAAAAGCTAAAGCATGCCATGTCGCCAATGCTGCCGACCGGTCGCCCTTTGTATTTCGCACCGTGAGCCTGGGCGGCATCCTCGATTACGACGAGCCCATGCCTCCGGGCAGTTTCCGTGATCGGATCCATGTCTGCCGGTTGGCCGTAGAGGTGGACGACCAGGATCGCCTTTGTCCGGGGCGTGATCGCGGCCTCAATCGCGGAAGGGTCCATCGTAAACGACTGATGGTCGATGTCCACGAGCACGGGCCGTGCTCCGGTGTAGGCGATCGCTGCAACGCTCGCTACAAACGTAAACGGTACCGTGATGACCTCGTCGTCAGCGCCTATTCCGGCCGCGAGCAAAGCCAAGTGCAGAGCGCTTGTGCCGGAGTTCAGCGCGATGCACTGGGAAGCCCCGCAATAGTCGGCAAACTCGCGCTCGAACTCTGCGACCTCAGAGCCAAGAACAAACTGACCGCTGTCCAGTACCCCGGTGATCGCCGCATCGATCTCGGGTTTTATGCTCCGATACTGGGCTTTTAAGTCGAGGTATGGGACTTTGATTGACAAATTTGTCATGGTCAGGGTTACAAGCGCCAAGGCCGGCAACAATAGTATCGCACGTCACTCAACCTGATCGACGACGGAGAGAGGGAGCGGCAGCCCCATTTTTGCGCAGTTTGATCTGCCTGTATTAAGCTAGTGTCGACGATTGAGATGTGGACAAAATGCAGACTGCGTCGAATCCAATAACGAAATACTACTTCACCATTCCCGTCATCCGCCGCCACAAGAAGTTCCTAACCGCATGAAAGTATCGGTGGCGATGCCAATTTACAACGAACGAAAGACCCTCCCTTCGATTGTCGAGGCAGTGTTCGCAACTCCGTTTGAGATCGAATTGTTGTGTGTAGATGACGGTTCGACCGATGGATCGAGAGAACTTCTCTCCGAACTGCAATCCAGCCACCCGGGGATGCGCGTTCTTCTTCAGCCTCGCAACATGGGGAAGGGAGCAGCCTTGCACCGGGCAATCCTCGAGGCGACAGGCGATTACGTGATCATTCAGGACGCCGACTTGGAATATGACCCACGAGAATATGCAAAGCTGCTCCAACCGCTAGTCGAGGGAAAGGCAGACGTGGTTTTCGGTTCGCGATTCATGGGAGGCGCACCGCACCGCGTGCTCTACTTCTGGCACTCGGTCGGCAACAAACTGTTGACCCTGTGCTCCAACTGCCTTACCGACCTGAATCTTACCGACATGGAGACTTGTTATAAGGCGTTTCAGCGGGAAGTACTGCAGGCGATTCCGCTGGAGGAGACTCGCTTCGGGTTCGAACCTGAGATTACGGTGAAGGTTGCCAAAAGAAAGCTGCGAGTGTACGAAGTGGGCATCAGTTACAGTGGGCGAACGTATGAAGAAGGCAAGAAAATCGGAATGAAGGACGCATTCCGGGCCTTGTGGTGCCTGGTGAAATATTCCGTGACCGAGCCAGCCGTCAACCGACAACCGCCCAAACCCTGACTCGTTCACGCGGTGATTCGTGGCACTGCGACATTCCTATGTGTGGGATCTTCGGCATCGTTGCACGAAACGCGCGCATTCCCGATGGCGTGCTCGAACGGGGCACGCAGTCGCTCGCACATCGCGGGCCCGACGATTCGGGGACGATCCTCCTGCGTGATTCCGTTCCCGAGCCGGTTGAAATTGGTTTGGGCAACCGGCGTCTGGCGATTCTCGATCTCTCGGCGCTCGCTCACCAGCCCATGCACGACGCCGAAACTGGCAACTGGATCGTCTACAACGGCGAAATCTACAACTTCCGCGACGTTCGCCGCGAACTCGAACAAGCAGGCACAAATTTCGCCAGTAACTCCGACACCGAGGTTCTGCTGAAAGCCTATGCGCGTTGGGGCGCGGATTGTCTTGCCAAGTTTTGTGGCATGTTTGCCTTCGCAATCTGGGATGCTTCGCGGCACCGCCTCTTCGTTGCTCGCGACCCCATGGGCATCAAGCCGCTCTACTTTGCGCAGGCTGGTTCGTATTTTATTTTTGCGTCTGAAGTTCGCACGATTATGGGGACTGGCCTCGTTCCTGCTCACATCGACTCCGCCGGCCTCGTCAACTACCTGACCTTTGGCTCTGCTTATGACCCGCTCACTTTGGTTGAAGGAGTGCGTGCGCTCGCGCCCGGGCACACGCTGACGTGGGAAGGTGGAGTTCTGAAGCAGTCCTCCTACTGGGATCTCGTGGACGACCCAGCGACCGGTCAAAGTTCAGGGTCCTCCGCTGAGACCGAAAGAGGCGCAGCGGAGCGCCTGCAGCCGCTTCTTGAAGAAGCGGTCCGCATACAGCTGGTGAGCGACGTGCCTGTCGGAGTTTTTCTCTCCGGAGGCATCGACTCAAGCGCGCTGGTCAGCATCCTTCGCCGCAGCGGAGTAACTGCCAGTACGTTCTCCATCGTTTTTCGCGAAGCCGATTTTTCTGAAGTTCAACATTCCCGTGCTATCGCCGCCAAGTTTCACACCGATCACCACGAGATCAATGTTTCCGAAACCGACGTCCTGGCGGCAATTCCTGACGCCCTCGGCGCGATGGATCTGCCGACCATGGACGGAGTCAACACCTACTTCGTCTCTCGCGAAACGCGACGGGCTGGCGTAAAGGTCGCGTTATCTGGTCTCGGTGGCGATGAGGTTTTCGCCGGCTATTCCACTTTCCGCACGGTGCCGCGCATGGAGCGCTTCACTCGCTTCTGGAAACACGTGCCCGGTGGGGTTCGCAGACCGCTCGCCTCGGCGTTTTCAGCGCTCGTCCCGGCCAACGATCAGAATCGCAAGCTGGCGGCTCTCGCGCGTGACAATGGCCGCCTCCTGCATCCTTACTTTCTCAGCCGCATGCTATTCACGGCCGGCCAGCGCGATCTGCTTCTCCGCAATTCGGACGCGTCCGTCTCCGATTCAGCCACTGTTTCCCAACGCGATCGCCTTCATCGCTCGCTCGCCCTCGACCCGGTCAATCGCGTTTCCTATCTCGAGTCGCGTTGTTACATGCTGAACACTCTGTTGCGCGACGCCGATTTTATGAGCATGTCCCAGGGCCTGGAGGTTCGAGTTCCCCTGATCGACCATCAGTTGGCCAAAGCCGTATTGGGGCTTCCCGGCAATTGGAAGCTGAATGGAACGCCGAAGAAGCTTCTAGTTGGTGCTTTGGCCGGATCGCTGCCCGACGAAATCGTCCACCGCCCCAAGCGAGGCTTCACGCTGCCCTTCGAGCATTGGCTGCGGCAGGAACTTCGATCCGAGATCGAGCCTGTCCTCGATGCAAATCGAATCAGCAACGGCCCGCTCGGCGGCTTTTTGGACGGAAGTCAGGTACGCCAGACTTGGCATGATTTTCTGCAAGGGAAGGTGTCGTGGTCGCGTCCGTGGTCGCTGTACGTGTTGCAGCGCTGGTGCGAATTGCACCTGGCCTGAGAGACTTTGGTCTGAATGGCTTTCCAACGCCTAGGTCTTCGTCGCCGTAATCAGCAGAAACAGTCCCGCCCGGCGCCCAAACACCCGCACTAGCGCACGCGGAAACAGCTTCCACACCAGGCGGTAGAACCCGGACTGAAATCTCGCCGATGGCTGGTGCAATAACAAGTCCCCCGGGCTGAATTCAACCCGCATTTCCACGTCGCGGAATCCCTCCAGCAGTTGCAGCGCCTCCCGGCGAGCGTAAGTCTTCGTGCCCGGACTCTCCAGGTGATCGAACACGGACTGCCGCAGCGACTTGCCCCTCAAGATTCCATAACGCAACCACAACATCGCGCCCGTGACCGATGGGTGGTGATACACCATGATCCGGGCCTGTCCTCCCGGCTTCAGAACTCGCCGCGCCTCCCGAATGCACTGCGCAGTGTTGGGGCTGTGGTGCATTACGCCGTAGGAATACACCACATCAAATGTGTTATCGGCAAAAGGCAACCGCTCCGCATCGGCAACGCGCAAGTCAGGCTGAAATCCGGCCTGCTCACAGCGCTGCCGGGCCCTCTCGATCGATGCGGCCGACAAATCCACGCCCGCAGCCTGCGCTCCGGCCTTCAACCATTCGAGATAGTCGGCCCCCATGCCTACGCCGATTTCCAGCACCTTCAATCCCCGCGCACTATGGAACTGCGCGAAGTTGAAAATAAATGGCTCAAGCGCGTAGCGCGCACGGGCATGGGCCTCGAAATCTTCTCCGCCTTCGAGGTAGCGCGTGCCGCACGGTTCGGCGTTCCAGAACTTCCGCACTTCGTCTTTTTGCGGCGCAATCGAACTCATGGTAGGTTTCAACCGATATTTCAGACTACCAGTATAGCCGCGCCTGGCCCTCGAACCGTGCTTCCCGGGCCGCAGTCAGAGTAGAATGCTGAGAGCCTATCTTGTTTTCGATGCCCAAGCTGGAAGACTCAAGTCAATTGCGGACCGAGCGTTCCGCGGCGCTCCTACCCGTAACGGTGATCGTTGCCGCGCGCAACGAAGCCCGCAACCTGCCCCGTTGCCTGGAATCTCTCCGCGAGGTTGGCGAAGTGTATGTCATCGATTCGCAAAGCACCGACGGCACGGTTCCAATCGCGCAGTCCTATGGCGCGCATGTCGTGCAGTTTCATTACCGGGGAGGCTGGCCCAAGAAGCGCCAGTGGGCGATGGAATCCCTGCCACTAGCCTATGACTGGATTTTTCTGATAGACGCCGACGAGGCCTTGACCCCGGAACTGGCCGACGAGATCCGGCACGCTATCCAGTATCCCGCTTACGACGGCTACTACATCGCGCTCCGCATGTTTTTTCTGGGTCGCGAGTTGCGCCACAGCGGAGCGAATTTCTACAAGCTTTCGCTCTTCCGTCGCGGCAAAGGCCGCTTCGAGTGCCGCCTCAAAGATCAGGACCAATCCATGGCCGACATGGAAGTCCACGAGCACATCGTGATTACGGGGCAGGGGGAGTCAAAATCGAAGACCGCCCGGCTCAAGCACTCTTTGCTTCATCACAACGTCGAGTCGCTTTCGCATTACATCCGCAAGCACGACGAGTATTCCAACTGGGAAGCTCGCGTATGGTTGGCTGGTGACGACAATGCCAGGGATTTGGCGCCGTCTTTGTTCGGATCGCAGGCCCAGCGCCGCCGCTGGATGCGCAAGAAGTTTTTCGCGCTGCCCGGTTCGCCCATTCTGTTTTTCTTTTATAAATACTTTTTCTCGATGGGATTTCTGGACGGCATCCCCGGCCTGATCTATTGCGGATTGCAAGGCGTTCAGTTTTTCCACATCAAGGCGAAAATTTACGAGTTAAAGACGCAGGCCGCCGGAAAGGAATCGATTTAAACGATGTGCGGCATCAGCGGCGTGGTCAATTGCGGGGATCGGGAAACATTGGCGCGGATGACGCACGTCCAGGCGCATCGCGGCCCCGACGATTCCGGCCTGTGGGACCGCAGTCTTCCAGACGGCTCCTACATCGGCCTGGGCAGCCGTCGCCTCGCCATTCTCGATCTCTCTCCGGTCGGCCACATGCCGATGTGCAACGAAGATCGCACCATCTGGATCACCTACAACGGCGAGATTTACAACTTCGCCGACCTTCGTCGCGAACTCGAAAGCAAAGGCCACAACTTCACCTCGCACACCGACACCGAGGTGATCATCCACCTCTACGAGGAGGAAGGCCCTGACTGCGTGAAGCATTTGAACGGCATGTTCGCCTTCGCCATTTGCGATCTACGATCAGCGACGCCCACGCTGTTCGTGGCCCGCGATCACTTCGGCGTTAAGCCGTTCTATTATTTCCACGATGGCCAGCGTTTCGCATTTGCTTCTGAAATCAAAGCACTTTTGCAGATTCCAGAAATTGAAGCCGAACTCGATCCCGCATCGCTCCACCAGTATCTGACCTTCCTCTGGGTGCCCGACCCCAAGACGATGTTCCGCCACATCCTGAAGCTGCCGGCGGGGCATTATGCAATTTTGCGCAAGGGAGAACTCAAACTCACCCAATACTGGGATCTGACTTTTCCCACGGCGCATCAGACCTACACGCGTTCCGAAAACGACTTGGCCGAAGAAGTTCGCGAGCGCTTCCGGCGTTCGGTCGAAGCGCAAATGGTGAGCGACGTTCCCCTCGGAGCTTTTCTCAGTGCTGGCCTCGATTCTTCCGGCATCGTCGCCATGATGTGCCGCGCCACGAATCAGCCCATTCGAACCTACACCATCACCTTCCCGAGAAAGTATCGCGTCGGCGAAACCACGCTCGATGATCCCGAAGTCGCCACGCGACTAGCGCGTCACCTGGGTTGCGAGAACCATCGCATCGTTGTCGAGCCCGACGTGACTGATCTTTTGCCGCGTCTGGTCTGGCACATGGACGAGCCCACGGCCGATCCCGCCATCATCACCGCCTATCTGGTTTGTCGCGAGGCTCGCAAGCAGGCGACGGTGCTTCTCTCCGGCGTTGGCGGGGACGAATTGTTTGCCGGATATCGCAAACATGTTGCGCACTACTGGGCGAAGGCCTACGGACGGGTCCCATCAATTGCGCGTCACCTGGCCGAAGGCGGTCTGACCGCGCTCCCCAGCCTGCGAGGAACATCGCTGAAGGGGCGACTGCGCCTTGCGAAAAAAATGGGACGCAGCGCGTCGCTGAATCCCGTCGACCGCTTCATCGCGAACTGCACGTATCTCGACGCGGACCAGAAGTCGGGACTCTATAGCTCAGCGATGATGGCGAAAGTATCGGCGTCCGATCCTTGCGCCCAGCACCTAGCCGCATTTGACCGCGTCAGTGACGCCGACTTCCTGCACCAGATGCTTTATCTCGACACCAAGATTTTCATGACCAGCCTGAACCTCACTTACAACGACAAGATGAGCATGGCGTCGTCGGTTGAAGTGCGAGTTCCATTCCTCGACCGCGAGCTGGCAGAATTTGTCGCGTGGAATATTCCACCCGAGATGAAGCTGAAGGGTTTCCTGCAGCCGAAGACGAAATATATCTTCCGCAAAGCGATGCGCGACATTCTGCCGCGTGAAGTGTTACAGCAGCCAAAAGCGGGCTTCGCCGCTCCGGTAGACTATTGGTTGGCGCACGATCTCAAAGAAATGGTGGATGACCTCCTCTCTCCGGCGCAATTGCGCGACCGCGGCCTGTTCCAGCCGGCGGCAGTGCAGCGTTATATCGATGAGCATCGAAGCGGTCGCCACGACTGGTCAATGCAGCTTTGGCAATTCCTCACGCTGGAATTGTGGACGCAGACATTTCTAGACGGTGGAGCGCGAAAATTCGAGTCGGAGTTGGCTCCGTTCGGACAAGTGGCCACGGCATGAGACAAGTTCTGCAACACGCGCGGACGGGCGAAATCACGGTGGAAGAAGTTCCTACCCCGCAACTGCTGCCGGGTTGCGTCCTGGTGCGCGTTGCGGCCTCGGTGGTTTCGGCAGGCACTGAACGCGCTTCGGCCGAGTTCGCCCGAAAGAGTCTGCTGCAAAAGGCACACTCTCGCCCCGATCTGGTTCGCGAAGTGATCGGCAAGGTGCAACGCGATGGAATCTTCTCGGCGATCGAAGCCGTGCGCAGCCGGCTTGACCAGCCGCAGAGTCCAGGCTATAGCAGCGCCGGAACTGTAATCGCTGTCGGCGAGGGCGTCACCGACATTCAGCCTGGCGACCGCGTCGCTTGTGCCGGCGCCGGGTTCGCGGTTCACGCGGAGGTCGCGTGCGTCCCGCGCTTGCTGCTGGCGCGGATTCCGGCGCGCGCGGATTGCGAAGAAGTTCCTTTCGACGAGGCCGCCTTCGCCACCTTAGGCGCGGTTGCGCTCCACGGCATACGCAACGCCGAGGCCAAGCTCGGCGATCTGGTCGCCGTCATTGGCCTGGGTCTGCTCGGTCAACTCACTGTTCAACTGCTGAAAGCCGCAGGCTGCCGCGTGCTTGGTATGGACCTCGACCCGGTGCGTGCCGATCTTGCTCAGCGCATGGGAGCGGAGGGTGCGCGCACTTCAGCTTCAGCATTTCGCGATCTTTGCATGGAAATCTCGCACGGAGCGGGCGTTGATTGTGTTCTGATCACCGCCGAAACGCCCAGCAGCGATCCCGTCAATCTTGCCGGTGCCGTCGCACGCGATCGGGCGATCGTCGTGGCCGTCGGCACCGTTGGCATGGAGATCGAACGCAAAGCCTACTACGAGAAGGAACTCGACTTCCGCATCTCGCGTTCCTACGGTCCCGGCCGTTACGACGCGGCCTACGAGCAGAA